>ERZ795048.2956-NODE-2956-length-13094-cov-4.677353_pt1 | contig 13094 bp, 4 predicted proteins | sample MGYA00375132_ERZ795048 | MGnify/ENA primary metagenome ERZ795048 (study PRJEB30177, sample SAMN05720225) | activated sludge metagenome | isolation source: Anaerobic digester | place: Hong Kong | collected 2014-12-17 ...
TTATCCCCGAAAATACAGACATGGTGGATCGAAGAAAAACCTTACTGTTGTTTCTGTTTCGGCAGTCATTTTATAAATAAACGCTGAGATTTTTTATATTTCACCCCGGCAACAAATGAAATTTGTCAATTATAGGTTGTTTTCAAGTAAAAGCGCAACAAATATGAGTTTTAGTTGTGAAATATAATTATTTTTGATAACTCGTACATTTCTACCTTCGACCACTAAAAAGAAAATTATTCATGTTGTAATAATCGTGAAAAGATTTCTTTTTTTTGACTGACGTTGATTTTTGGTTTTAATATTTTCAGGTTTACCGGATTTCTTGCATAAAATAATTTCGGTTGAAAAGCGGCAGCGCGGCTAAGAAACAAATCCGGAATTAATTTGTTGACATTGGCACTTAAGGCATTATTATTAACCTGATTTGCGATTAAATACTAAAACCCCCGAATAGCGAAAATGATACAGGAGCGCGAGGAGCTTGGAAGCAAAACTTTTGGCATTATCATCACGATATTGTCAGTATTTGCTTTTATAGGGGCTTTTTTTATAATAAACTGGTTATCAATAGCCGACATTGAATACAATAGCCAGTATCTCACCGTTTTGCTGATCATGATCCCTTTATGGCATTTTGGGATCAGCAAAACAAATCTCACCCGGTTTTACAGGGCCAAGGATACGGCGATCATCCTGCTAGAGAGTTTTTTATTTATCTTAACCGGAACCGGGATTCTGGCCATCATTATTTCATTGCTAAAACTCGACCAGGTTAATTTTTACATCCTCCTGGTGTTTGCATCAGTTGAGTTTATATTGCTAAACCTGATAATTATTCTATCCTACAGGTATCATAAAAATCTACTCAGCAAAGGATTAAACACCAGAAATATCATATTAATCGCTGATGAAAACTGTGTTGATTTCATTGAAAGACTTTTTCTCCATAAAGAATGGGGATTCAGAATTGTAACCATAATATCTGAATCGGAAATTATTTCAGAGATTTTCAGCAGCAGGGTCAAGGTCATTCAAAATACTCAAAGCCTGGCCTACCTGATAAAATCGCATGTTGTTGACGAAGTGTTCTATTGCAAAAATGACATTAATCAGGCTGAAATTAAAAAGCTGGTGTTTGCATGTGAAGAAATCGGGGTTGTATTCAGGCTGCAATCTGCTTTCTTCCAGATGCCTGCGACCAAGACTCATCTGAGTTATTACAATGAAGTACCCTTTCTCACATTTATCAATACGCCGGCCAACAAGGATGCACATCAATGGAAATTTGTCGTTGACATTGTAGCTTCCTTCCTTATATTGCTTATTTGGTCCCCCATTCTGTTGCTAATTGTTATTGCGATAAAACTCACCTCAAGGGGACCGGTTATATTCAAGCAGAAAAGGGTTGGTCTCAGGGGGCGTGAATTCAACATCTATAAATTCCGGACAATGGTTCAGGATGCGGAGAAACTGAGGCCCCTGCTCGAAGCCCAGAACGAAATGGATGGTCCGGTATTCAAGATAAAAAAAGATCCACGAATCACAGCTGTTGGGAAGATACTCAGAAAAACTGGCCTCGATGAAGTCCCCCAGTTCTTTAATGTTTTAAAAGGAGACATGTCGCTGGTTGGGCCCAGGCCACCCCTCCCCAGCGAAGTAGCCCAGTATCAGAGATGGCAACTCAGGCGGTTGTCAATGCGTCCGGGCATCACCTGCATATGGCAGATTGCGCCCAACAGGAACAACATTACTTTTGACGAATGGATGAAACTCGATCTGCAGTACATTGACAGCTGGTCACTGAAAATAGATTTCATGCTGCTGATAAAAACCATTCAGACAGTCGCAAAAGGTTCAGGTCAATAAAGGAATTTTCAGACAATTGCCTGAAACAACAATGATTGATCAACCCATGCGTTACTATATGAAATGCCGGATAATTGAACTTAACAGTCAGCCAAACAGAAAAGAACACCATATGAAAAACCCGGGTCAGTTTGCACTTAAGCTGGTTATGTTATTGCTTATCTCAGGAATACTGGCGTCGTGTGTACCGCAGGACAACCTAAAATACGTTCAGAACAAAACAAGCTCGGAAATCAAGGAAAGCTACGAACACCTAAGGCCGATAAAAAAAATACGGCCTTTTGACAATCTGTATATCAATGTTTTAAGCCTCGACGAACAAACCGCCAGGATATTCAGTAACCAGAATTCTTCCATTACGGGGGGCCTTAGCATTGATCTTCTCAGCTATACGGTGAGTGAAAGAGGCACCATTGATTTTCCGTTTATCGGCGAAATATATCTGAGCAATCTTACCCTTATTGAAGCAAAAGCCAAAGTTGAAGCTGAATTAAGCCAGTACCTCAGCAATACGGCCATTACCATGAAATTTGTAAACAGCAATATCACCGTGTTGGGTGAAGTACGGAACCAAGGAGAATTCCCTTTTTTTAAAGAGCAGATCAATATCTTTCAGGCCCTGGGATATGCGGGTGGAGTGACTGATTATGGCGACAAAAGTAAGGTAACCCTCATCCGCGAATACGACAATCTGATCAGATTTCACAACCTGAACCTGACGGATAAAAAAATTGTTGAAAATGAGCTTTATTATCTTCAGCCTGGTGATGTTTTGATCGTAGAGCCCATTAAAACCAAATTCAGAAGCCTCAGGACCTTTACTTATGCCACATTCCTTGCCACTACTACAACTCTAATCACAGTATTGTACTTTTTCAGATAATCCGGACCCGTGAAAAGATCAGAAGAAATATTTCAGCAAAAGACCGATTACAGAGACCTGATTTTCAAGCTCTGGCGTTATAAATTCTGGTTTGTCCTTTCTCTCGCCATCTTTCTTGCTGCAGCATTTCTGTTCAACAAGATGTCAACCACAATTTTCAGGAACCACTCCACATTGTTGCTCAAAGAATCGGAGCGCAATGCATTTATGAGTTCACAGGATATGATGCAGGGGTTTGGCCTTTTTGCCTCCAACCAGAATATTGAAAACGAACTGGGCATACTGACCTCCTATACAATGATTTATGAGGCTGTCAATCAGTTGAACCTCGATGTATCTTTTTACAAAGAAGATTATATGTTCGGGGGGATAGTCAAGCACAAATTTTTCAGGCAACTCGAAGAAATATATTTTGACAAGCCTCTGCAGGTGAGTATTGACAAGTCATCTCTTCAACCGATTGACCTTCCCGTTTATTTCAAAATACTGAACAAGGACGAATTCAGCATTGAAGCAAACGGGGAGAATGTGCTTATCTATAATTACCTTGATGATAATATTGTAAGGGTCGCCCCGAAAGTCCGCATTTCCGGCACTTACAAATTCGGAGAAGAGATTAAAGGCGAGGATTTTAGTTTCAGGGTGCATCTGCCTCCCGGAAATAATGTAAAACCTACATCCGAGAGGGTGTATTTTACTTTTAACAGCTTGAGTTATCTCACCCTGAAATATCAGGCATCCATTTCTGCTAATGTCACTTCCAGGACCTCTTCTCTTGTAATAATCACCATGTCAGGCGACAACCGGTACAAAATTTCTGATTTTCTCAACACATTATCCAACGCCTATCTGGAGAAAAACCTTGAAAAGAAAAACAGAATCGCCATCAATACTGTAAAATTTATCGATAGTCAAATCAGCGAAGTCTCCGATTCTTTGACTTATGCCGAAAGTAAACTCCAGAATTTCAGGACCTCGAACAGGGTAATGGATATTAGTTATCAGGGGCAGCAATCCCTCGAAAGGATGAATCAACTGGAAAGTGAACGGGCATTGCTCATCATGCAAAAGAAGTACTATGATTACATCCGTGAATACTTTGCCAAAACTACTGATTTATCAGATCTGGTAGCGCCGTCCTCCATGAATGTGCAGGATCCGTTATTAAACCAATTAATTGCTCAGTTGATCACACTCAATTCTGAAAGAACCAACCTGCTTAACCAGGGAAACATCAAAAATCTCAGGCTTAATACAATTGAAGTTCAGATTGCGAACCTGAAAAAAACCATCAACGAAAACATTAGCAGCAATGCAGCAACTACGGAGATTGCCCTTCAGGATATCAACAACCGGTCTGCGCGCATTTCCGCTGAAATGTCACGACTACCTTCTACTGAAAGGCAGCTTTTCGGGATTGAGCGAAAGTTTAAACTGAATGACGCCATCTATACCTTCCTGTTGCAGAAAAGATCAGAAGCCCAGATTGCAAGGGCTTCGAATGCCCCTGATTACGAGGTTATTGATCCGGCGAGATATATTACTTCATACCAGATTTTCCCAAAAAACAGGTTGACCCTTCTGATAGGTGCCTTGCTCGGCTTGCTGATTCCTTTTGTGGTTATTCTGCTGCGAGACTTCCTCAATACAAAGATATCGTCGAAGAAAGAGATCGAATCAATCACCGGCCTGCCGATCCTGGGACATGTATTTCACAATGACAGCAAAGAAAAGATAGTTATCAATGAAGCCTTTAATTCACCTATTTCTGAATCATTCAGAAGTTTAAGGACGAACCTTCAATTCTATGCTACGGGAAATGAGAAAATGATTTTTGTGGTTACATCTTCATACACGGGAGAAGGAAAGTCATTTATATCCCAGAATCTCGCCTGTGTTTATGCCCTGTTTGGCAAGAAGACCCTGCTAATAGGTTTTGACCTCAGGCGGCCAAAACTCTACCAGGACTTCAACCTGTCCAATCAGAAAGGGATCAGTACCGCACTTATAAATCAATCTTCCCTATCTGAAATTATTCAGAAAACAAGCATCGATAACCTTGACTTTATTTCAGCCGGGCCAATTCCGCCAAACCCGCTTGAACTTATCGCTTCTCCTAAAACTGAGCAGTTAATCAATGACCTGAAGAAACTTTATGACTTTATAATAATTGATTCACCGCCTGTCGGCGTTGTATCTGACACTTACCTCTTAATGAAGTTTTCAGATGCAAACATTTTCGTCGTAAGACAGGGATTTACTGTAAAAGAGGCATTTACAACAAATATTAATCACCTGACCCAGAAAAACATTCCGCACATCAGCCTTGTAATTAACGATGTAAAAGCGAAGGGGCTGAGTTATGATTACGGATATGAGTACACTTATTATGAAGAGAAAAAGGATAAATCCTTCTTCAAATCATTCAGCAGGAAATTATTTAAGAAAAAGTGAAACGCCCGGTTACATTATCAAACCGGACAACCTTTCTCAATCTCCCGTGTAACCCATCCGGGGCAGATATAATAAACTGACAAATATCATCGGTTTGTCGCGCACCAATGCTTTCGGATAGAGTGCGTTTACGGTTTGCTGAATCCTTAATAGCAACCCCTGGGGAGATTTTCCCCAAAATGAGAAAGCAAGGTCAGCGATATCCCCTCTTGTTACTTAGACTCTTTTTAAATTAACTTAAAAAGGAAATTAATAATTTTCTCAATTCGCTGTCTGTAATCAATTTCAGATTCCACCTCCATTATCAGCAAATAAACAGCTATTCAACCAAAATTTCTGGCATAGTTTTCCATCAAACTTTCACGGGACAGCACTCCGGGATGAAAATGCCGTCCGGGGAATCATTTTACTGATTACAATCATACAAAATGCAACTCCCTGCTGAGTGATCTTATTTATTGGCTTACCAGCAGCATTGTGAACTCAATTTGAATTAATGTTAAATGAACAAACTAAAACGACTACAAATGGAAAACAAACGGAGCATTCATGGAGGAGAAATTTCCAACAACAAACCCAGATTTTTATTTCTTGCATTAACCTTACTGTTACTCGTATTTTACTCTTCGATTCTTTTTGGCGCAACCATCTACATTGATCCGACCAACACAAGCTCCGGTCAGAATGGTTCCATTACAAGCCCTTACAGTTCCTGGACCAGATTTTCCCTGGTGAGCGGGAATACCTATTTGCAAAAAAGGGGGACTACGTACACATCCTCAACGCAAATTTTCATCAGTGCGAAAAACAACATCACAATCGGAGCATATGGCACCGGTAGCAAGCCTGTTTTCTCATATACAGGCAGCGGATACGCTTTTAGAATCGAAGGCTCTTCCAATTGCACCGTTCAGGACTTTGAAGTTAACGGAAATGGAAATGCCCATTCCCTGATAGGGGTCTCGGGCAGTTCATCAAACTACACTTCTGAAATTACCATCAACAATTGCGTGCTTCACAATGCACATAATACCAACAATGCAGGCTTCGGAATATATGGGGTATACAACAACAACCTGTCAATTCTGAATACCACAATTCACAATGTAGCCATTGACGGAATATATTTAGCCAATATTCCGGGTATTGAGATCGGGTACAGTCATATCTACAATATTAACCGGAGATTTTTTGTAAACCCCAATCAGACTTACTCATCAGGAGATGGAATACAACTCGACGGCAATTATAATGGTTTTCACATTCACCATACGATTATTGACCGCACAAACGGTGCCGGCAATAAGTTCAACCTTATTCTGAACAGTGCACCCGGGACTTCCGACAATGCAACCGGAATAATTGAGTATTGCACATTTATCAATGGCTCAAATGTGGCTGCAGCTGTGCACATTGAACGCGGGAACGGAATCATTACGAGGTATAATACTTTTCAGGGAAATACCCTGGGCTTAAGAATTGCAGGAGCATATACCAGTAACAATCTGATTCACAACAATATCTTCTACAACTGTTCAAGCGGAATCGGCATTGGATATACATATCCCTCAGCGGGACCGGCAACAAACACTAAGGTATACAACAATGTTTTTTATCGCGTTTCCAATTACCACATCTGGGTTGATAAAACCAATGTTGATTCAAGAAACAATATTCACCTGAGAGGCACTGACAATGGAGTCGCCATATATAACTACGGCGGCGGATCGTGGACCATCCGGAATAACTGTTATGGCACATCGGCCACAGCCGGATCACCAGGGACTGGATCAAGTCCAGTAATAGGTAACCCGCAGTTTGTAAATCCAGCGAACTACGACTTTCACTTGCAAAGCGGTTCTCCCTGCATTAATAAAGGAATGAATGTAGGGATCAGCCATGACATTGACGGCACTTCAATTTTTCAGGGATCTGCGCCTGATATCGGAGCCTATGAATATATTTCGACTTCAGGCAGCAACCTACCCCCTGTAATCAACAATCAAACCTTTTCAGTAAACGAAAACAGCCCAAACGGCACAAACGTCGGGACCGTAACTGCAACAGACCCCAATGCAGGACAAACACTTACATATACTATTGTCAGCGGTAACACGAACAGTGCATTTGCGTTAAATTCAAGTACCGGCCAGATTAGTGTAGCCAACAGTGCGGCCGTGAACTACGAAGTTTCTTCATCCTATGCTCTTGTTATAAGGGTAACTGATAACGGCACAGGTAACCTCTGGTCACAGGCAACAATTACAGTTAATATACTTAACGTCAATGAACCACCGGTTATATCCAATCAGGCATACAGTATTTCCCAGAATCTCCCCAACGGCAGCCTGGTCGGGACAGTATCGGCCTCTGATCCGGATCAGGGACAAGTTCTTGCATTTTCTATTACCAGTGGAAACACCAACTCCTGCTTTGCAATCAATGCTTCAACGGGTGCTATTACAGTTGCAAACTCAGTTGCACTCAACCCTCAAACGTTTAACCTTACCGTGAGGGCGACTGATAATGGCAACCCAATCCTGTATACTCAGGCTGCAGTGACTATAACAGTTACTTCAGTAAACCAGGCTCCGGTGATAAATAGCCAATCATTCAGCATTATGCAGGGCTCCCCTAATGGAACTGTTATCGGAACAGTGATTGCAGGCGACCCCAACCAGGGGCAAACGCTGTCATATTCCATTACAGCCGGGAATGCATCATCATGTTTTGCAATAAATGCCTCAAACGGAGCACTTACAGTCAATAATTCAGCAGCCCTGGCGGTTCAGATATATAATTTAACGGTCCGGGTATCAGATAACGGAATACCATCTTTGAGCAGCCAGGCAACCGTCTCGGTTAATGTAACCTCTGCAAATCAAGCTCCTGAAATGGAAAGCCAGACTTTCACTATTGAGCAATATGCACCTGCCGGCGCACTTGTCGGGATGATAACTGCCACAGATCCGGATCCGGGTCAGACCCTCACATACTCAATTACCGCCGGGAATTCAAACGGGATATTTGCCGTCAATCCAAGCACAGGCGCCATTACAGTAGTTTATTCCTTTGCTCTTTACCCAAGGACATTTTATATGATGGCAAGGGCAACCGACAACGGAACACCTTCATTGTTCGCTGATGCAATGATACAGATTATTGTACCGGAGGAAAATTTTCCACCGGTAATTGACAATCAAACCTTCATCACCAAGACAAATCCTTTGGTAGGTTCTGTAATCGGGACAGTTGTTGCTGATGATCCCAACCAGGGACAGCAACTTACCTTTACAATAACAGCGGGAAATTCCAACGGCATTTTTGATCTGAACCCTTATACAGGCGTGCTTTCTGTTGCAAATCCGGCTGCATTTTATCCGCGTACGCTCTATCTCAGGGTCAGAGCTACAGACAATGGCACCCCTAATATGTATGCAGAAGCAATTATTTCAATTGTCGTGTCAAATGCATCTGCCACCACCACTGTTCCGGTTTCCAAACAATATTTCAATACCAGCATTCTTCTTCCCGAAGGGAGTCCTGTTGGCCAAATTTTACCAAGGCACTCCTCCGACGAGACGATTCTGACATACATCCCAATGCAGGATTACCCACTTCCTGGCATTTCAATCAATAGTTCGACTGGTGAAATCATAATATCAGACAAAGACAGGCTTTTGTCGGGCGAGCTTGATTGCAAAATCGGAGTTCTTGATTTTGAAGAACTTGAATTAATGGAAGTTGTTGACATTACCATATCCATTTCAGAAAAGATAACAACTACAGAAACCAAAGAAGAAAATAACATGCAAAATATTTCTTTTGATTCAGAATTCGTTGTTTACCCGAATCCCTCGGTTGATGGAATCTTCAACATCGGATTCAGCGGACAACCTATATCTGCCACTGAGATAGCGGTTTTTGACTTATCGGGCAGTCTTATTTTCAACACAATTTTCAAGCAGTCGGACAAAATAACAATTGACCTTTCAGGACGGCCCAAAGGAACTTACCTCCTGAAGGTTTTTAATGGATTGCAACAGAAGACCATTAAAGCGATCATCGGCTAAGCAGCGAAATTAATTCCTGAGTCAGGTGGCTATACAATTAGCCACCTTTTTTATTTATGGAATTTATTAATTCACATTCATATACCGCTACATTGCTTTTATTATATTTATACACACTACGAAATCAAGGATTATAATCAGTCACAAATATTAGCCATAGACTATACACTATTGTCATACAGCCCATTAATTCATTTATAAGGTAAAGCAAATTTACATTAGCCCGAAAAGTATACCTTTTCTAAATTATCATTAATCCAATTATTACCTATTACTTTTTCCAAAAAAAACTATAAAAGAAATACAAAGCCAGAAGGAGGAGATCGGCCAGGGATACTTCTGCCTTCAACTAGGATTAATCAACGACTTAGGTCACTCAAACAACTAATGGAGGAAATGATGGGAAGACAATTAGTTACCTGGACTCCTGTGCAATCAGATTGCCGGGGACGTTCTCTTTTATTAACCTTTGTACTATCCTTAATAGTATTTTTCAGCTTTTCGCAAACAACGATTTATATTGATCCTACCTTTACGGGTTCCAACCAGAACGGATCAATAACCAATCCTTTCGATTCATGGACAGACTTTTCTTTTGTCAATGGCAATACCTACCTGCAAAAGAGGGGAACAACCTATACTTCGTCCACTCAGATTTATTTAAGTTCCAAGACAAATATTACAATTGGCTCCTACGGGACTGGAGAAAGGCCGGTATTTTCATACACAGGCAGCGGATATGCTTTTCGCGTTCAGAGTTCTTCCAATTGCACAATTCAGGACTTCGAGGTAAACGGGAATGTCAATGCCCATTCGCTGGTCGCTGTTATTGGTAGTTCATCAAGCTATACTTCAAACATCACCATCAACAATTGTGTGCTTCATAATGCACATAATACCAATAATGCTGGTTTTGGCATTTATGGTGTTTATAACAACAACCTTTCGATTCTGAATACAGTTATCCATAATGTTGCCATTGATGGAATATACTTTGCCAATATTCCGGGAGTTGAAATCGGGTATTGCCATATCTACGACTTAAACCGGCGATACTTTGTTAATTCGAACCAGACATATTCATCCGGGGATGGTATACAGCTTGATGGAAATTACAATGGCTTCCACATTCACCATACCATCATCGACCGTACCAATGGTGCCGGCAACAAGTTCAATCTCATTTTGAACAGCGCTCCGGGATCATCCGACAATGCAACGGGAATTATCGAGTATTGTACATTTGTCAATGGTTCGAATGTGGGTGCATCCGTTCACATTGAACGAGGTAATGGAATTATAACCAGGTACAATACTTTTCAGGGAAATACCCTGGGTCTGAGAATTGCAGGAGCATATACCAGTAATAATCTGATTCATAACAACATCTTCTACAACTGTTCCAGCGGAATAGGCATTGGTTATACATATCCCTCGGTGGGACCGGCAACAAACACCAAGGTATACAACAATGTGTTTTATCGCATTTCCAATTACCATATCTGGGTTGATAAAACCAACGTTGATTCAAGAAACAATATCCACCTGAGGGGCACAGACAATGGTGTTGCCATATACAACTACGGCGGCGGATCATGGACCATCATGAACAACTGCTATGGCACAGCAAGTACTGCAGGTTCCCCCGGAACAGGTTCAAACCCGGTAATAGCTAACCCATTGTTTGTGAATCCTGCGATCTACGACTTTCACCTGCAAAATAACTCTCCCTGTATCAATGCCGGAACCAATGTCAATATTGGAATGGATATGGAAGGAACAGCAATCCCTCAAAACGGTGTTCCTGATATCGGAGTTTATGAATACCTGTCAGGAACGGGTTCAAACCAGGCTCCACAGATCAGCAATCAGACCTTCTCATTGAATGAAAATTCACCCAACGGAACCACTGCCGGGACAATAATCGCTACTGATCCTGATGCAGGACAAACCCTTAACTTCTCTATTTTATCAGGAAACACAAGCAACGCTTTTTCCATAAACAGTTCTACCGGAGTCTTATCAGTAAATAATTCTTCCGTAATTAACTTTGAAGCTACCCCAGCATTCAACCTGAATGTTCAGGTTACTGATAATGGCTCAAGCCCTTTAAGCAGCCAAGCTTTAATAACCGTAAACTTAACCGATGTCAATGAACCCCCGGTTATCAATAACCAGGCTTTCTCGATTCCGGAGCAATCAGTCAACGGAACGCTTGTTGGTAATGTTATCGCAACTGACCCTGATAATGGACAGACAATCAGCTATTCAATCGTTGGCGGCAATACATCAAATGCATTTTCAATCAATGCTTCAAGTGGCGCCCTTATTGTTAATAATTCCGTTGCGCTGAATTTTCAGACAAACCCGACCTTCAACCTGATGGTAAGGGTACAGGATAATGGTGCAGGCAACCTCAATTCAACAGCTCAGGTTGTTGTTAACCTTACTGAGGTCAATTATCCTCCGGTTATCAATAATCAAACTTTTTCACTGAACGAACTTTCACAAAACGGCACCCTGGTTGGAACGGTACTGGCAACAGATAACAATCCTGCACAGACGCTGACCTATTCAATTATTTCAGGAAATACCTCTTCAGCATTTTCGATTAATGGGATCACCGGTGAACTGATGGTAAATAACTCTCAGGCACTGGTATTCAATACCAATCCGGTATTTTCTCTTACTGTAAAGGTTCAGGATAATGGACCCGGAAATCTTTCAGACAATGCAGTTGTTACTGTGAATCTGATCCAGGAACCTCCGATGTCGCTCAGCTTCGCAGTCACCGACGAAACGCCTCCCGGAAATAACGGGTCAATTGACCTGACAGTGAATGGTGGATTTAGTCCGTTTTCTTATATATGGACCAACGAACAGCCTGCGAATTGTGCAGCATTGGCAGTATCTTCAGTTTATGCGATTGGTGACGATGGAAATATCCCACAAAATGTATTAGACAATAACCTGGATACCAGATGGTCGCACAACGGCATAGGATCATGGATCGAACTTGATCTCGGGGGTATTAAAACAATCTGCAGTGTCAACATAGCATGGTATAATGTTGTAAGAATAAATTATTTTGATATATCAGTTTCTTCCGATGGCATAAACTACATAAATGTTTATACCGGAGAAAGCAATACAGCATATCTGCCAAATCCGGAACCCTACGATTTCGGGAATACAAGCGGACGATTCGTTCGGATAACCGTAAACGGAAACTCGATGAATACGTGGGCCAGCATCACGGAAATAGATGTTTTAGGGTTTGATCCCATCGCTTCTACCGAGGATATCAATGACCTCAGCGCGGGAAGCTACTTTGTTACCGTTACCGGATCAAACGGAAACATAATCACAGGTAGCACTATAGTTGAATATGATGCGGGAAACTCAGCCCCGGTGATGAGCAATCAGACTTTCAATATCAATGAAAACGTTCCCACAGGAACCGTTGCAGGCACCATGAATGCCACGGACCCCGATCAGGGACAAACCCTGACTTACAGCATCACGGCCGGAAACACCGGTGGCGCATTCGCCATCAGCCCTTCAACCGGGGTAATTACGGTAAACAACCCGGCAGCGGTAAACTTTGAAGTCAATCCGGTCTTCATCCTGACCATCATGGTTCAGGATAACGGCGCACCAGCTCTTTCCGTCAATGCAATGGCAACCATCAACCTGACGGATATAAACGAGTCCCCGGCTATGGGCGATCAGGTGTTCAGCATCAATGAAAACGTTCCCGCAGGAACCGTTGCAGGCACCATGAATGCCACGGACCCCGATCAGGGACAAACCCT
>ERZ795048.2963-NODE-2963-length-13073-cov-13.232524_pt1 | contig 13073 bp, 12 predicted proteins | sample MGYA00375132_ERZ795048 | MGnify/ENA primary metagenome ERZ795048 (study PRJEB30177, sample SAMN05720225) | activated sludge metagenome | isolation source: Anaerobic digester | place: Hong Kong | collected 2014-12-17 ...
TAAGAGGAAGAAAAATGGGAAAAAGAGCTGAGCTATATATTATGAAATATGGAATGACCAACATTTTGAGGAATATGCCAAAAAGCATTGCCCTGATTGCTGCAGCATTGGTGCTGACAATATCGATCTGCATTATAAGCCAAACGATTTTTATACAAAGGCAGTCTTTAGAATCTGTGTATACACAGTATTCAATTAATGTATCCATAATGGATGAATTCTGTATTGATTCAACAAACTTAAGAATTTCTTCAAAATACTATGATATCATTTCGCAGAACCAATATGACATTATGGAATACATAAAGGATATAAAGGTAAGAAGCATAGAAAGCAGGGGTATAAGATATACATTTGATCTTAATGGTGAAGAACAGCTTACAGGTACGGTAACAGGGCTGACATATCTTCCTTCGGACGATGAATTCGGATACAGTTTTGGCATGTTGTCTGGTTATTCAGAGTCTGTATTGCTTGGTAACGAAGCAGTATGTATAGTGCCAAATACAATGCTGGAAAAAATGACCGGACAAAAAGAAGGTATTTTTCTAAGGCAAAGCGAATTCAGCGAATTTGTTGAGTATAAGATTGTAGGTACCCATGAAGGAAAACCGGATGATATTTTCTGTTCATTCTCAAGTTTTAATGAAAACCTTTCAAGAGATGAATACAACATATATTCCTTCGGGTTTCTCTTGTCAAATGCTAAATACAATGAAAATGTCGCTGAAATACTGAAAAAGTACTTTATTGAACCCTCTATTTCAGGAGCTGTAACAAGAAAAGCGAATGAACTAAAATTACCGTTTAGATATGCTTATGTAATGCCGAAAGGAAATCTTGATGATGTTATAAAACCCATAGAATCGGATATTCAAAAACTTATGATAGTTGAACCCTTTTTATTCATACTGTCTGTTGCTACGGGTTTTGTTGTGAGCCTTTTGTCTACTAAGAACAGAAAAGCGGAATTTGCTATTATGAGAAGCCTGGGGACAGGAAAAGCAATGGTATTTTTTGAAGCGTTTTTTGAACAGTTTATACTAAGCCTGATAGGAATATTACTGGGTATCGGAGTATTTTTCGTGATATATCAGTCTGATACAGTACTGGTTCTATGGAAAGTATTAATATTTTTTGCATGCTATATGTTCGGTACAGCAATATCTGTATTAAATATTGCCATGATAAATGTAATGAAGATAATGAAATCAAATGAGTAAAGGAGACGAAATGAATAAAGAAGAAAAAATACTGGAAGTCAATAATGTTATTTATGAGTACAGAAACAAATACCAGACAGTGAAAGCTGTGAATGATTTCAGCTTTGATTTTAAGAGAGGTAAGTTTTATGCGATTGTCGGAAAATCCGGATCAGGCAAAACAACCCTTCTGTCAATGCTTGCCGGGCTGGATGTACCGAAGGAAGGCTCTGTGCGTTATAGCGGAAAGGACACAAAGAATATAGATCTTGATAAGTACAGAAGAGATGATGTTACAGTAATATATCAGGATTTCAATCTGTTTCCCCTTCTTACTGCGATTGAGAATGTTATGTACCCATTGCATCTTAAGGGAATAAAAGATAAGGAAGCAAAGGTTACAGCTCAGAAAATGATGGATTCAGTCGGGTTGGATTCGTCGTTTCATAAAAGACTACCCTCAATGCTTTCAGGCGGTGAGCAGCAGAGAGTCGCAATAGCACGTGCGCTGGCCTCTGAAGCATCTGTAATACTTGCTGATGAGCCTACTGGTAATCTGGATTCTGAGAACGGGGCGAATATAATCGGGCTGTTAAAGGATCTTGCCCATACAAAGAACTACTGCGTTATAGTTGTTACTCATGATTTAGGGATATCATCTGATGCAGACCAGGTGTTAAGTATGAAAGATGGAAAGCTTATGCTAGAAGAAGCGGATAAAAAGAACTGAACTTTTATTACTTCTCCATAAGCCTCATAAACTGATGCTTGTTAACGGTTTCTTTTGCTTTTAATGCATTTGTAGCTTTTATAACTTTATCCTGATGTAAGAAGCTTTCTTCCATCGCGTGAATTAAGGATTCTTTTGTGACATCTTCAAGTTCTAAGCATGTTGAGCTTTCAATATAGCTCATGAAACCTGAGACCTTGACATCATATGATATTCCTACTACAGGAACATAATTTGCAGCTGCAAATATGAGGGCATGAAGCCTCATGGCTATAACCTGCTCCATTTTTGACATGAATGCGACTACCTGCTCAGTAGGGTATCTTTTATGGATTAAGTAGTAAGGAGTAGATAACAGTTCTGCTGTCTTTTCTGATACAGTAAGGTCCTTTGGATACTCCATAGGGAAGAATACAGTAATATACCCGAACTTTTTGTACATGTATTCGCAGGCAAGAGCTATCTGGTCATATCTGTTAAAACTCTTCCAGCTTCTCAAGGCCAGACAGATATATTTCCCGTCCAATGGGATGTCTTCTGAAATGAAAATCTTATGCGTATTATTTTTCTCGGCATTCATATTTACAGCCGGGTCTGCCGACACCTCGATTAAAGGTTTTGTTACGCCTAAAGACTGTAATTCTTCTTTTGAAAGATGATCTCGTACAGTTATTACATCAACATATTTATCAATTATATTCCCAGACAGCCTTCTGTTAAAAGGTCTGGATATGGGTCCTATACCGCATCCGAACATAATCACTTTACATCCCAGTTTTTTAGCAAGATAAAGTGTAGAAGTGTAAAAGAAAAGGGATCTTGATGATGTTACATCCTGAATCAGAGAACCTCCTCCACTGACGAATATTTTTGATTTTTTTAATATGAACAGCAGCTTTATTACATTGAAAGTATATATTGTCTGAACTCTGTCAATGGATTTTTCCTTTTTTGGTTTTAAAGTCATTACACATATATCCATGTCAGGGTCAATGTTTCTCATGCTTAAAAGAGTGGTATATTTTATAGCTTCATCACCTGCATTGCCTTTTCCGTAAGCTCCGCATATTACAACCTTATTGCGCTCCTTCTGATTGAAGTGCTTTAATATGAGTGAGTAAATCTCTTCCTGCTTTTTCTTCATTGCTTTCAATGAGAAGTTAGCCTTTGTATGTTCATAAACAGCCTTCTGCATTGATACCCGTCTGTTTTTATCCTGTGACAGTTCAATAAGATAATCGCCTAAAGTCTCATAATCCCTTGGTTCGAATATATATCCTGTAACTTTCTGGTCGATAAGAGAGGTTGCTCCTCCTACATTGCTCGATACCGGAATAGCCCCAGCCCTTATGCCTTCTGTCAAAGAGTAAGGGAAAGTCTCGCTAAGTGAAGATATTACATCGATGTCTATTACCCTGAAGAAAGAATCCACATCATCTATCCAGCCAAGGAAGTGGACCTTTTCACCTACTCCAAGACTTTCAGAAAGATTAATAAGCATCTGCTTATCCTCTCCGTCTCCGCCTATAAGGAGCCTCATGTTATTATTCTTCTCATGGGCTTTTGCAAAGCCTTTTATAAGGGTTGGGATGTCCTTGACTTTTGTAAGACGTGCGGCAATACCAATAATCAGTTCGTCGGTGTTATATGGAACTTTGTATTTCTCAAAATAATCCTGTTTTGATACATCAGGCATTTTCTTTTCAAAATCAATACCGTTATATATCGAAAACATGTTATATGCTTCAAATCCTCTAGATATCAGGGTTCTTGCGAATTGCTCTGTAACTGCAACATGAAACCTGATTATCCTCAATGCAAAGGTATTGAACAAGCCAATGGTAGCCTGTTTGAATATATTATGCATATAGTCTTTTCGGTAATCGGAGTGTATTGTTGTGGTAACACATGCACCTCTGTGGTTTTTTAGAAACAGGCCCATCATGTTGGCTTTTGCTCCATGACAGTGCACTATGTCAGGTTTAAAGTTGTCATATATCAAAAAAAGGTCATGGATATCTTTAAATATGATACCGCTTTTTATTTCCACTACATCAATACCTGCATCTTTTGCGGTTTTGGCAAAATCCCCATACCGAAAGGAGACAAGCTTTAAGGTATTCGAACCAGAAAGCTCTTTCACCAAAGAAATTATATGGGTTTTCGCTCCACCGATATCACCGCCACCTGCAAGATGCATTATCCTCATATGGACCTCACTTTAAGTTTTCAGGATTGAGACACAGAAGCTGTTCTATTACGAATATGCCGTTTTTGCGTATTAATGTATCATCAAACCAGATTTCGCCTCCGCCATACTGTTCTGTCTGTATACATACCAAATCCCAGTGAATTGCTGAGTTGTTTCCATTTGGAGCTTCATCATAACAGGTACCTGGAGTAAAGTGGAAGGAGCCACATATCTTCTCATCAAAAAGAGTATCCTTCATGGGGTCTAATATATATGGGTTGACACCTATTGCAAATTCTCCGACATATCTTGCGCCTTCGTCAGTATCAAGAGTCTTATTCAAATGCTCGGTATAGTTTGCTGTCGCTTTTACTATCTTGCCTTTTTCAAATTCCAGACGAATATTTTCAAAGGTTTTGCCTTCATGCACTGAAGGAGTATTAAAGGTAACATAGCCGTTAACTGAATCTCTTACAGGTGCAGTGAATACCTCTCCGTCAGGTATGTTCATTTCACCAGCACATTTAATGGCAGGTATGTCTTTTATAGAAAAAGACAGGTCGGTACCTACTCCCTTAATATGCACTTTATCGGTCCTGTTCATAAGTTCAACCAGATTATCCATTGCATCGCTCATTTTCATGTAATCAAGTGTGCATACATCATAATAGAAGTCTGCAAACTTTTCGGTATTCATGCCTCCAAGCTGAGCCATGGACTGATTAGGGTATCTTAAAACGCACCATTTTGTTGATTTAACCCTCTGGTCAAAGGAAGGTTTCAGTATTTTAGAAGCTAAAGATAGTTTTTTCGATGGAACAGTGCTCATTTCATATATGTTCTGACTGGAACGTATAGCTATATATGCATTCATCTTCTTCATGAAGTTCAAATCTCTTTCATTCATGATTTCCAGTTGCTCTTTAGTTATATTCTCATACAGTTTTGGCGAAGCTGACTCGTCAGATATCTGTACGAAAGGCAGTGCTTTTGCTTCATATGCTTTCTCTATGAGCCTCTTAACCAGATCGTTATTGGTCTCATAAGCCGATATGAGTACTTTCTCGCCTTCTTTAAGCCTGCAGGAGTAATTGATTAACATATCTGCCAGTTTTTCGTTTCTTGGATCTTTCATTTTTCCCTCCGTAATTTATCAGTCTTGTATTTCATATGTTATTGTATGTCTGTATGTGCCTGTAAATAACTTGTCTGGTTCTTTATTGTATGTATATGAAAATTCATCAAGATATTTCATATTTATATACCCAGTCTCTTCATATGTATCAATGGTTCCTGATATATTAATTTGATATTCGTATGTATCTGAAGGTTCAGGACTGCTTTGCTGGATATCAGTCCTTTTTACTGTAATAGAAGCATTTCCTGTAAAATTCCCAGTAAGGGTTGTTTTATCATAAGCACCTTCTATGTATAACTTAGTAATAGTAATTGTCTGTGTTTTAGAGGTACTTTGTTGTGTATATTCATAATCAGATATATCTATAACAAAACTGTTATCTGTATTTATTATCAGATTTCCATTATTATGCACCGCATAATCTATATACTCATCTGCTGAGTCACCAAAGGCGGATAACTCAAACAAGAGGACAGGAGTTATCTCATAAGTCGTGTCTATGTTTTGTTTACATGAAGACAATATAGCTAAAGTCAGCAGTATTAATGCGAGCAATGTAAGTGTTTTGGAAAACTTTTTCATAAATCTACTCCGTTTAGATATATATTATCATAAAACATAGCATGTTTGATTGTAAATGATTTAAGTTTGATTTAAACTGTAATATAACACGGAGGTATTAATATTTATGAAGAGATCGGAAATACTGGTTCCAATATTCACACCGTTCAAAGAAGATCAGAGCGTTGATTATGAAGCACTTAAGAAACTTGTAAGATATGTTCTTGATAAGGGAGCTGACGGATTGTACACAACAGGTAGTTCAGCTGAAACTTTTCTTTTAACTGAAGAAGAAAGAATGAAGACCTTGGAAGTCGCTGCAAAAGAAGCTGATGGAGCAACTATCGTAGCTCATGTCGGGGCACCTGGCACTGCTTTAGCTATTATGTATGCAAAGCATGCAAAAAGCGTAGGAGTTGATGCAATAGCTTCTGTTCCTCCTTTCTACTATGCACACGGACAGGAAGCTATAAAGAAGTACTATACAGACATAGTTGATGCATGCGGTGTAAAAATGATGGTATACAATATCCCAGGAGCAACAGGCGTAAATATGGGAGTTAACCAGATAAATGATCTGTTATCTGATGACAGGATTTATGCCATGAAATATACAGCTCCTGATTACTATATATTAAACAGAATTGTTGAGCAGTCTAAAAAACCCATATACAGCGGTAAGGATGAAGCATTTGCGTATGCGCTTATGGCAGGAGCAACAGGTGCGATAGGTACATCCATGAATATATATCCAGAAGCTTTTGTACAGATAAAAGCTGCTTTTGATAAGAAAGATATAGCAACAGCACAGAAATTACAGAACAAGCTTAATAACCTTATACAGCCCATGGTTGACAGCGGGACTTCTCTTGCGGCTATGAAATATGTATCAAAACTTGTAGGTGTTGACTGCGGAGGAGCAAGAAAGCCTTTTAAAGAGCTTACAAAAGAATATATGATAAAATTGGAGCAGGCAGTAAGAGATAATGCGTTCTAAAAGGAAAAAGAAGAGCAGATTCAGACTACTTAAAGCAATAGGGATTTTCCTATTGCTTGGTATTTTACTATTCACATCATTACAGCTATACGTGATGTTTTATCCTCTGAATGATATTATGGAATCTATAGAAGATTTAAATAATATTGAAAAGCCTCAGGCAGTTTTGGTATTAGGAGCCGGTATATTTGCAAGCGGAGCGCCTTCACCAGTATTGAGAGACAGGCTGGACTATGCTTTTGAAGTATATGAATATTATGATAGAAAGATTGCTATCATAGTTTCCGGAGATAATAGCACAGTTGAATATAACGAAACAAAGGCAATGTATGACTACCTGTTATCAAAGGGAGTAAATGCTGATGATATTTACAAAGATTATGCAGGATTTGATACATATGACAGCATATACAGAACAGAGTATATATTCAAAGTAAACAGCTTAATAATCTGTACTCAGAGATTTCATATTTACAGAGCGCTATACATAGCAAAAAGACTTGGCTTTGAGGCATATGGATATGCTGCAGAGAACAAAAGCATATACAATATGACTTATAACCATATAAGAGAAAGCCTGGCAAGAGTTAAAGCCGTTCTTGAGACAGATATACTAAAAAGAGCGCCAAAGTATTTTGGTGACCCTATACCTGTAAAACCATATGATTAGGTTTCATTGACCGGGTATTTATACAATGATAATATATACATATCCAAATACCTAAGTATACAAAGAGGTGGCAAAATGGAAGATTTCCGATACATAGACAGAGGAAAACCCATACCCAGAGAGCAGTATACCGACCAGCCGTATGTAGTGATAGCTGATGACGGAGCATGGGTCTGCGTTCTTACAACTGCTAATGGTCATGAAGGTGCAGCAGGAGAGCATGTAGGTATAACTATAAGCTATGATAAGGGTGATTCCTGGACAGATTTGTATTTTCTTGAAGGTGATGATGTAAGGGAGTCGGCTTATGGAGTCCTTTTAAAAACATCATTTGGCAGAATCTACTGTTTCTATAACTTCAACATAAATAACGTGAGAAATTTAATATGCAGAAAAGAGCACCTGTCACACAGAGTGGATATGCAGGGAGCTTTTGTATACAGATATTCTGATGACTGCGGCAAGACATGGTCCAAAAGATATGAAATACCAATAAGGGAAACCAAAGTGGACAGGGAGAATCCGTATGAAGGTAAAGTCAGGATATTCTGGACAGTCGGAAAACCTTTTATTCTTGACAATGATGGTTATGTCATAATCCATAAGATAGGCGATATGCTTACAATATCTGAAGGATGGCTGTTACGTGCAGCTAATATGGATTATGAAAAAGACCCAGATAAGCTTGTGTGGGAGACTCTGCCAGATGGCGATGTCGGACTTATTACCCCAAAAGGAGGAGGATTAATTGCTGAAGAGCAGTCCATGGTGGTTCTTAGCGATAAGAGCATATACTGCGTATACCGTTCCATAGATGGCCACCCTGTAGAGACTTACAGTCGTGATAAAGGGCATACATGGGATGAACCTCAATACAAAAAGTATGCTGATGGAAGACTAATGAAGCATCCAAGAGCTGCAAACTTCGTGTGGAAGTGTAATAACGGCAAATACCTGTACTGGTATCATAACAATGGTAGTAAATGGTATGACAACAGGAACCCGGTGTTTTTATGTGCAGGTGTTGAGTATGATACATCAGAAGGCAAAAGAATAAAATGGTCACAACCCGAAATCGTACTTTATCATGAAGACCCGAGTGTCAGAATGAGTTATCCGGACTATATAGAAGATGACGGAAAATATTATCTTACAGAAACACAAAAACTCGACGCAAGAGTGCATGAGATACCCAACAACTTTTTAGAAAGCCTTTGGAACCAGTTTGATTCATCAGATATAACAGATGAAGGGCTTCTTGTAGAAAGTGAAGAGCAATCTGTTGTTGAAATACCGAAATTGCCGGAATTCTGTGTTACTGACAGAAAAAGTCCCATATTTGCAACAAAGAGCTTGGAAAATGGTGTAACATTTGAATTCATATACAAAGCAGGAAAGAGGAAAAGGAAGATATTTGATAATCTTGATTCTTCTCAAAAAGGAGTGCTGATTGAACAGATATCAGATTACAGGATTAACATATATATGAATGACGGTATAAATACAAGCTGCTGGAGTTCTGATAAAGAAGTGCTTAAACCAGATGAACGAAATCACATTGCCATAATTATTGATGGTGGACCTAATATCATATCTTACATAATAAATGGCATGTATAATGACGGAAAAGAAGACAGGATATTCGGATTCGGACGGTTCAGCAGATATTTAAAGGATCTGAATGGAAAGAAAAAAGCATATGTAAACAAAGATGTTAAGAAATTAAGGATCTATGACAGAGCACTATTAACATCAGAGGTAATTTCTAACAGAAGAGGATATATTAATAAAGGCATTTTAAAATAGAGGAGACAATGATATGAAAAAACCAATAGACATAGTCGAAAAGGTAATGATTAACGGTATAGAGCAGAGGATTCATGTAATTGGAACAGATATTAACAATCCTCTTATTCTTTTCATCCATGGAGGACCTGGCGTAGTAAACAGGCACAATGTATCAAAATACATGTCAGGCATAACTGACAAAGTGACAATAGTCGGTTGGGACCAGAGAGGCACAGGCGGAAGCTATAAAGGGGCCAAGAAAGAAGATATGAATGTGGATACCTTTGTAGAAGATGCAAGGGAACTGACGGAATATCTTTGTAAAAGATTCAATAAGGGTAAGATATACATACAAGGACATTCCTGGGGGTCATGTGTCGGCACGCTGTTAGCATACAAATATCCAGAGAATATAAAAGCATATTTTGGGCAGGGACAGCTTGTAAACGGCATTAAGAACGAGGAAATGAGCTATGATTATGTAATGGAAAAAGCGAAAGCTGCTGGTGATGAGAAAGATGTCCAGAAGCTTTTGGAAATAAAAAGACCTGTAAAAGGACTTTATGTAAACAACCCGATAAAAGATCTTACAGCACAAAGGCAGCTTTTGAATAAATACGGAGGAGCAGCAGTTAAATGTTCTTCAATGTGGAAAAGCACTATTAGTCCGATACTTTTTTCATCAGAATATACATTGTCTGACATAATAGGAGTTTTAAAAGGTTACAGCTTTTCTTTAAAGCACATGTGGGAAGAAGTAATTAAACTGGACTTTGCCAAAGACTGCACAAGGTTTTCTATACCTGTGTTTTATCTGATAGGGTCTTCTGACTACAATACCCCATTTGAACTGTCATATGAATACTTTAATTCAATTGAAGCACCTATGAAAGACTATATATGGTTTAAAGAATCAGCACACAGTCCGTTAGCTGAAGAACCAGATAAATTTGGGAAAACTCTTGTAGAAAAAATCGAACTGATAGAAGCGATGTAGTACATTTAAAGATAATATGTTTTTAAAACATCAATTCAATGGTAGAATAGACAATAGCTAAGAGCAATAGCTAAAAGCAATGCTTTATTCAATTGCTCTTGGATATTACTCAAAGTGTTTGTACAAAAAGGATAAATAATGCTTATATACGGAAAGCTAATTAAAAAGAATATGATACTGACTGAAGAAAAAGCTGAATATACTGATTCAGACATGACTTTTCAGCAGAAGCTTACAAACTGTCTTGTAGACATATGCAAGAAGATGGACATACAGGTCCCTATATGGATGAATAAGAATACTAAAGAACTGGCTAAGTTCAACAAGACATTTTTTACAGATGAGCAGTTTATGGAAAAAGTATATTTTGACAGATTTGAAATAGAGATGAAAAGGAAGGATTAAATATGAAGAGAAATAAGATAGTAAAAACAATAGCTCTTGCTTTATTGATAGTGATGCTTTCATCAGTCTTGTTCGGATGCAAGATGCAGATGAGTGAAGATGTATTTGTAGTTGGTAATACGCTAAAGGGATCACACAGACTTGTATATTCAATAGTAAATGAAGAACAGGATATTGACGGAGACCTAATATTCAAATATTTAGTTTTGGATAATGGTTTTACAAAAATGCAGACATATGCTGATTTTGAAACATGGGAGTATAGAGCACAGGTAATATTCAATACACAGACTCTTTTACCGGCTTCTTCATTCAAATCCAATATATATTATTCTGAAAAAGAAGAAGACTGGTCTGTAAATACAGATTACACGCAGGAAAAGGCAGTTATTAAAGCGGTCCAGGAAGATGAAGTAGCTGAAAAATCGGTAGATAAACCCGTTCAATATATTGACAATGAAATGATTAATCTGACTTTAGGATTAATTACAATAGAAGAAGGACAGAGGGTGGATATAAATGTGCTGGTCAGTGAAAGCGCAATGTTTGCTCCTTACGCAATAACCAATGAATTGACTGAAACAATTACTGTTAATAACAAGTCATATGAGTGTGTCAAATATACAGCCAAGTATGCGGGGTTTTCGCTGTTTACAGCTAAAGAGAGCTATCTGTGGTACACAAATGATGATAACAGGATTCTTGTAAAATATGAAAGCGGTTCACAGATAATGACTTTGAAAGAAGTTATTGAAACACAGGCTGATGACCCATGGTTATTTGAGGAATAATGAAACCTGATAAATTTTTAGAATGGCTACATGTTATTGAGAAGATGAAATGCAATTTTCGACATTCAAAGACATCCTGTAAAAGAGATGAATCTGTAGCAGAGCACTCATACCGCCTTATACTCATGGCATATGTATTAAAGGATATGATACCTGATGTGGACATGAGCAAGGTAGTTGAAATGTGCATAGTTCATGATATAGGCGAAGCTATAACAGGAGATATTCCTTCTTTTGAGAAAACTAAAAAACATGAGGAAACGGAAATGAAGGAAGTTCTGGAGTTTATACAAAAGCTTCCTAAAGAGAGATATCTTCACATTAAAAGTCTTTTTGAAGAAATGGAACAAAAGAAGACAAAGGAAGCAAAAGTCTTTAAAGCATTGGATAAGATGGAAGCTGTTATACAGCACAATGAAGCAGATATATCTACATGGCTGGATATCGAGTATGATCTTCAGAAAACCTATGGTATAGAAGAAGCAGAACCTTTTGAATTCTTAAAAGATCTAAGACAACAGGTACTGAAAGATACTGAAGAGAAGATAGAAAAAGAAGTTAAAGTATAAAACAAAAAGACTGGTATAATGACCAAGATTTATAAAAAATAGCAAATTCAAAGGAAATCCGGCAAATATCATCTTTGCCGGTTATTTATTGCATTTTTAAAGTAATTATTAATTTACTGTAAAATATGCAATATATTAGAGTAAACAAAGAATTTACGGCAAATATCATCTTTGCCGTAAAATTATTGAATTTTAAAGTAAACTATGGTATTCTATTAATAGGGGAGATGAACATGGAAAATAAAAGTGCAATTGAAAGGAAATTTGATATTATAAAGGAGTCATTTGACGGAAAAGCTTTTTTCAGTGTAGAAGATGCGCAGAGTGTATTAAATGAAAAGAAATCAACACTCTATTGGAATCTGCATAACATGGTTGAGAAGGGGTTATTATTACGTATTGATCAAGGTAGATATTCACTTAATTATTACGCATTAGACAACCAGCCTTTTACATCAGTGCTTGCAGATAAGATTAGTAAGATTATATTGGAAACAGGCTTTCGGTACTATATTTCAGGTATTGATGTATTACTTAAGCATATGCAGCATATTCCTGAGAGTTATCCGATAATGCTTTTTGTTGACAGCTACAGTAAAGAGGAAATTGAAGATATTTTATTAAGCAATGGATTTATAACTATCAACTCAAAAGAATTAAAGACAAGAGATACTATTATAAAACTAAATTTACAGAATGATCTCGTTATCCTGTATGAAACTGAGAAATTCGATTATGCAAAAGATGGTTTCGCTTCAAATGAGAAAGCGTTTGTAGATTTATACTATGAAATTACCAGAAGAAAATATCCTTTTCCCATACAAGAGCTGGCAAGAATATATCAGCATATGGAAATGAGGGGAGTAATTGATAAAAAGAAACTTGTACAAGCTGCATATGACAGAAACGTTCATTACGATATGCGTTTTATCGCAGAAAGTAAATATATAAACGAAGAAGCCTTCAAAATCGTAGAAATAATAAGACCAGCTATAAAATGTCAAGCGACATTTTAAGATAAAAAACCTAAAAGC
>ERZ795048.2969-NODE-2969-length-13061-cov-9.955713_pt1 | contig 13061 bp, 9 predicted proteins | sample MGYA00375132_ERZ795048 | MGnify/ENA primary metagenome ERZ795048 (study PRJEB30177, sample SAMN05720225) | activated sludge metagenome | isolation source: Anaerobic digester | place: Hong Kong | collected 2014-12-17 ...
GCCTACGCGCCGTTTGGCCTCACCGCGCCACAGGGGTTCTTGCTCCGCGCGGTGTTGCGTCGCCCGGGAATCCTGCAAGGGCAGCTGGCAGAGGTCCTGTCGATCTCCCGTCCCACCGCCACGCGCGCATTGGACGGGCTGGTGGCAAAGAAGCTGGTCACCCGCAGGTCGTCGCAGTTGGACGGTCGAGGGGTCGAGGTGCATCCAACCGCCGGCGCCATTGCACTGCAGGCGCCGTTGGACAAGGCCAGTGCGGCAGTCACTGCCCGCATCAAGAAGGTTATCGGCGGTACAGCGTTTGCCGATGTGGTCGCTGGTGTACGCGGTGTGCGCACGGCTCTGAAATGACGCGCCGTTTTTTTGTGTTAACAGTTGCATAGCTAAATAAAGGGGAGATGCCATGCCCATCCTTGACGTAAAGATCGCTGCCCGTGAGTCGGCCGAGCTCACGCAAGCCGTAACGTCGTCGCTCATCGAGTTGACGTCGCGCATTCTGAACAAGAAGCGGGAGGTCACGTCCATTGCGATCACTTACCTCGACCCGGCGCACTGGATCGTCGGTGGCCGTCCATTGTCGGAGCAGGGAAAGAGCAGTTTCTATTTCGATATCAAGATCACCGACGAGACCAATACGAAGACCGAAAAGGCGCAGTACATTCGTGAGGCGTATGCGATGTTCGCCACGCTGCTGGGCGACCTGCACGAGGTGAGCTATGTCTATGTCGAAGATGTGCGCGCGTCCGCATACGGCTATGGCGGGCTGACGCAGGAGCACCGTTATCAGCACTGAGCCGCACTTCGTCAGCGCGCAGTCAGCTTCAGCTCGATGCGCCGGTTGCGGCGATATGCCTCGGGTGTGGTCGCCGGATCGATCGGATGGAATTCGCCGAAACCGGTGGCGCTGAGGCGCTGCGGCGCGATGCCCTGATCGATCAGGAAACGCACCACAGACACGGCGCGCGCCGTCGACAGTTCCCAGTTCGACGCGAACTGCGCGGTGTTGATCGGAACCGGGTCGGTGTGCCCGTCGACGCGCAGGATCCATTCGATGTCGCCCGGGATGCGCTCGGCCAGATCAGCCAGCGTGACGGCAAGCTTGGCCAGTTCGATGCGTCCGGGCGTGGCCAGCGTGGCGCTGCCGGAATCGAACAGCAGCTCGGACGGCAGCACGAAGCGATCGCCGACCACGCGCACCGACGGGTTTGCGCCGAGCACTTCACGAAGGCGGCCAAAAAAGTCGGATCGGTACTGGCGCAGGCGGTTCACCTCGCGTGCGAGTGCCACGTTGAGACGTTCGCCGAGGTCGTCGATCTTCGCGGCCTGCTCGGATTTGATCTGCTCCGCCGCCGCCAGCGCCTGGCCGATCTCCTCGAGCTGGCCACGCAGGTCGTCGAGCTTGGCGTTGAGCAACGCGATCTCGGCCTTTGCATCGGCGCTCAGCCGGCGTTGTTCGGCGATTGCCCGGTCACGCTCATCGACCAGCGCCGACAACGCCTGGATACGGATCTCGCGCTGCTCCAGCTCGCGCTGTACGAGCAGCGTGTGCTCGGTCTGCAGCGCCAGTTCCGCCTGCAGGGCCTTGCTGCGGTCGCGTTCGGCGCCGATTTCGGTGACCTTGTTGTCGAGTTCCGCGGCCAGCTTGCCGACGTCCGACTCGAGCTGCGCGCGCAACTGGCGCAGGCTGTCCACGTCCTCCTGCAGGCTCGCGATCAGCAGCAGTTGCTCGCGGATCTCGCCCTGTTGCGCCTGGTTGCTGCTTGTCAGCACCGTCACCTCGTCGCTCAGTGCGCGCTTGTCACCGAGCAGGCCGTCGACGCGCTCGCCGAGTCCGGCGACCTCGCCGCTGAGCCGCTTGCTGTTCTCCTGTTCCAGGCCAAGCAGGTCCGTCAGTTCGACCACGCGCTGGTACATCACGTCCAGCTCGGTCTCCTGCTCGTCGAGCAGCTGTGACAGCAGAAACTGGGCAAAGCTGAACAGCAGCAGCACGAAGATCACCAGGATCAGCAGCGCGGCCAGCACGTCCACATAGCCGGGCCAGACGTCGATCGGGCGGCGTGCGCGCCTTGCGCCGGATGCCACCTAGGCCTCCGGGCGGTCGGGTTCCGCGGCCAGCGGTGCCGCGTGGCGGGTCAGCAACGCCTCGATCAGCTGGCGCTCGCTGCGGATGGTCTCGATCAGCAACCGCAGTGTCGCATCGTCGGGCTCGCCAGAGGGTGTCGGTTCCGCCAGTGCAGGTTCCGCCAGCGCCGGTTCCGCCAGTGTCGCAGTGGCCAGCGGCGGCACGCCGAGATCGTCGACCAGCTGGGTGACACCCGACAACCATTCCTCGAGGCCGTTGAAGAAGCGGTTTTGCGCATGCCCCGCCTGCAGGTCAAGAAAGCCGAGCACCAGTGAGCCGCCGAGGCCGAACAGCGACGAGCTGAACGCCGTGCCCATGCCGCCCAGCGGCGCCTGCAGGCCCCGTTTGAGTTCTGCGAACACGCCGGCGAAGTCTCCACTGCCGACCTCCAGGCCGTCGATCACCTGGCCGACCGCGGCGATAGTGCCCAGCAGGCCCCAGAAGGTGCCGAGCAGGCCGAGAAAGATCAGGGTGCCGATCAGGTAGCGTGAGATCTCGCGCGACTCGTCGAGGCGCTCGCGGATGCCGTCGAGGATTGTGCGCAGTGCCAGCGCCGACAGGCTGAAGCGGTCACGCCGACGCTTGCCGAGGTGGGCGGCGAGCGGCTTGAGCAGGCGTGGCTCGGTGGTCACCGAGATACCCGGCTGGCCACTGCGGAAGACCCGGATCCAGTTGATCTCGGTATTGAGGACCAGCACCTGGCGGAAATTGATCAGGATCCCGACAGCGAGCACCCCCAGGATGACCGCGTTGAAGCCCCAGTTGGCCATGAAGGCATCGCGTAACGGCTGCGCCAGCAGTACGCAGACCGTAGCGACGATCGCCAGGTAAATGACCATCCAGAACACGGATTGACGAGTGGAAAGCATGCGCTCCTCGCGTATCTATGGCTCGGCGGTCCAAGCATGCGAGCTTGGGCAGGCGTTCGCAAGCCGCCGGCGGCTCGTGTGGAGCGACGGTGGCTATACTGGACACGAACGGCGCGCCAGAATCGCCGACGAACTCCCACACACCGGAGGACACCATGACCGAGAAAGCAATGGCCCACCCAGGCCTGGCCGACCACCTTCGGCCGTATCTCTTCGGGCTGCTGCTCGCGCCGCTGGCGCTGTCCGCGGCCGAGAACGCAACGCAGGGCAGTGCCGGGTCGGCGGCGAGTTTGCCGCAACCGGTGGCTGCCGTGCCCGCTGCAGCCGACCCAGCTGAGTTGCGCCGCCTGCAACAGGAGCTCAGCCACGAGGTGGAGCGAGGCCGGCAACTCGACGCGGAGCTGAACAGGCTGCATCAGGAGGCGGCACGGCGTAGCGAAGAGCAGGCGCAGACCGGCGACCAACTGGCCGATGCGCGGGCGCGTCTGCGCGACGCCGAGGCACGCATCGAGACGCTGGAGGCCGAGCGTCAGCGTCAGGACGAGGGTGCCGCGGCGCTGCAACGCCGTCTGGACGATGCACAGCAGCGCGCCGGCACGCTGACGACCGAACGCGACGATCTGCAGGGCCGCCTGCAGGCCGCGCAACAACAGAGCGCGGAGCGGCAACGCCAATTGGAGCAGCTTGGAGACGAGCGTGACCGCCTCAACACCAGGCTGGCGGAGACAGATCGCACGCTGGTCGACAAGACCGCGGCGCTGGACGCCGCAGCCGCGCAACGCGATGACCTCACCCGGCAGCTGGAAGAGGTCCGGCAACAGCTCGGGGCGCGTGCGTCCGACCTGACCAAACTCAGCGAGCGCCATGATGCGGTTGCCGCAGAGGCCGCCGAGCTGCGCAATGAAGTCGCGGGTCTGCGCCAGGCGAAAACGGCGCTGACCGGTGAGCGCGACCGGCTGCAACAGGATCTGAATGCCAGCCGCGAGCAGCGGGATACCCTGCAGCAAGGCCTTGCAGCGACGCAGGACGAGTTGCGCCAGACCCAGTCACGGGTGGCCGAACTCGACCGTGAAGTCGGCCGCCTCGACCGGCATGCCAGCGGGCTCGAGACCGAGCTTGCAGGGGTGCGTGATCAGCTGCGTACCGCGTCCGACGAGCGAGACCGACTGGGCAGTGACCTCAGCGGGCTGCGTGCGCAGCTGCCGCCAGAGCTTGGCGGGTCGGCATCGCTGCAACAGCTGCAGACTGCCGCCGGCGATATCGCCGATCGTATGCGCCAGATGCATCACACGCTGCGCCGCCAGCCTGACAACAGATCCGTGCAGGCGGAGTTCGATGGCGCCGCGCAAAAGCTGCGCGAGCAGCAGTTGTTGATCGCCGGTGAGACCGGCGCGGTCGGTCTGTACCGCCTGCTGCCCGAGGACACGCTTGCCTCGGTCGCGCGGCGCTTTCTCGGTGACGGCAACCGCTGGGGACGGATCTACGAGGCCAACCGGCATATCCTGAACGACCCCGACCGCCTGATCGCCGGCCTGACGCTGGTCCTGCCATGAATCGACGGTGACAGGGCGCGCAGCACTTGACGGCGCTGCGCGTCCTGGGCCCGCACAATCAGGCTGCGTAGCGTGCCTTGGCCGCGCGGGCGGCTTTTGCGTCTTCCGGCGAATAGGCCTTACCGGACCAGAGCATCTCGTAGGCGATCTCTTCGTTGCCGTTTTCGCACAGTTCCAACACCCGGCGGAACAGTGGCTGGAAAGTTGCGCTGCGGTGCGATGCCTCGTGCTCGGCGAACGAGCGCCAGAACGTGACAATCAGGGCCTCGCGACCTTTCAGCGCATCATCGACCGGTTTCCCGATGGTCGAGCCTTCGTTGGAGATCTGACCGCTGTTCAGCGCCACGAAACCGCCGACAAAGCCGGTATCGGAGTGATACGTCTTGACGTTTTCGCACAGCTCGGCGACGCGTTCCTGCAGGTCGTCGACGGTATACTCCTGGCGCAGAATCACGCGGTTGACCGTTACCACGCCGTTGTAGGGGAAGTCGTTTATCAATCCACTCATGATCTTCTCCTGTATATCAGTACATTCGAAATATCTGACTTAAATGCTCAGGTATTGGTTCCCGCCACGGCGCCTTCATTTGCGCGCACCGTGCGTGTGAATTTGTGAACGCAATAGCCCTGCGCGAGCCAGGGAACTAGAATTGCTGCCGATACGCGGCATAAATAGAAACCTTAACAACGTGAAGATCATCATTCTGGGTGCCGGGCAGGTGGGCACCACCGTGGCCCAAAACCTGTCCAACGAGGCCAACGACATCACCGTGGTGGACCAGGAGCCGGGCCTGCTGCGCGATCTGCAGGACCGCCTGGATATCCGCACCGTACAGGGACAGGCCTCGCATCCCGGGGTGTTGCAGCGCGCCGGCGCTGATGATGCCGACATGATCATCGCGGTGACCAACAGCGATGAGACCAACATGGTCGCCTGTCAGACCGCCTGGACGCTGTTCCACACGCCGACCAAGATCGCGCGCGTCCGCGCCCCCGAATACCTGGCACACCCGGCGCTGTTCAGCCAGGGCGCACTGCCGATCGACGTGCTGATCAGCCCCGAACAGCTGGTGACTGACTACATACTGCGGCTGATCGAACACCCCGGCGCGTTGCAGGTGCTCGATTTTGCCGGTGGCCGGGTACGCCTGGTGGCGGTGCGTGCCTACTACGGCGGGCCGCTGGTCGGTCACGAGCTGCGCACCCTGAACGAACATCTGAGCGGCGCCGAGGCACGGGTCGCGGCGATCTATCGCAAGGGGCGGGCGATCCAGCCGGCTGGCAACACGGTGATCGAACCCGATGACGAGGTGTTCTTTCTCGCCGCGTCGAACAACATCCCGGCGGTAATGGCCGAGTTGCGCAAGGCAGAGAAGCCGTTCCGTCGGCTGATCTTCGCCGGCGGTGGCAACATCGGGCGGCGTCTCGCCTCGTCGCTGGAAAACGACTACCGCGTCAAGATCATCGAGCACAACGAGGCGCAGGCACGGCGTGTCTCCGAGGACCTGCATCACACCATCGTGTTGCAGGGTGATGCCGCGGACGAAGACCTGCTGCTGGAAGAGAACATCGAAGACACCGACGTATTCTGTGCGGTGACCAACGACGACGAGGCCAATATCCTGTCCGCGATGCTGGCCAAGCGGCTGGGCGCGCGCAAGGTGATGGCCCTGATCAACCGTGCGGCCTATGTCGACCTGGTGCATTCGGGCACCGTTGATATCGCGATCTCGCCTCAGCAGGCGACCATCGGCACGCTGCTGACCCACGTGCGGCGTGGCGACGTGGTGATGGTGCACTCGTTGAGGCGCGGTGCCGCGGAGGCGATCGAGGCGGTGGCGCATGGTGACCGCACCTCGTCGCGCGTTGTCGGGCGCGCGGTCGAGGACATCAAGCTGCCGGAAGGCACCAGCATCGGTGCCATCGTGCGCGGTGATGAGGTGATCATCGCGCACCACGACACGATGATCGAGTCGGAGGACCACGTGATCCTGTTCCTCACCGACAAGCGTCGCATCTCCGATGTGGAGCGGTTGTTCCAGGTCGGCATCACGTTTCTCTGATCATGATGTCGCTCGCCGCCGTTCAGCGCATTCTCGGGCTGTTGCTGGCCGTGTTCAGTCTTACCCTGATGCCGCCGTTCATCGTCGCCCTGGTGGCACAGGACGGTGCCGCTGTCGCTTTCGCCAGCGCTTTCGCCCTGACCCTGGGTGTCGGCATCATCAGTTGGCTGCCGGTGCGGCAGGTGCGCCGCGAGCTGCGCCTGCGCGACGGCTTCATTGTCGTCGTGATGTTCTGGTTCGTGCTGTCGGCGATCGGCGCGCTGCCGTTCATCCTTGCCGAACACCCGCACCTGTCCCTGACCGATGCGATGTTCGAGTCGGTTTCCGGGTTGACCACGACAGGGGCCACCGTCATCACCCATCTCGAAGAGCTGCCGCTGTCGATCCTGTATTACCGCCAGCAGCTGCAGTGGCTGGGTGGCATGGGCATCATCGTGTTGGCGGTCGCTGTACTGCCGATGCTCGGTATCGGTGGTATGCAGCTGTACCGCGCCGAGACTCCGGGACCGATGAAGGACAACAAGCTCACGCCGCGCATCACCGAGACGGCGAAGGCGCTGTGGTACATCTATCTCGGTCTGACGATCGCCTGTGGGTTTGCCTACTGGCTCGCCGGTATGAGCGTGTTCGATGCTGTCGGCCACGCGTTTTCAACGGTGGCGATCGGCGGTTTCTCGACCCACGACGCGAGCATGGGGTACTTCAACAGCCCGCTGATCGACATGATCGCGGTGCTGTTCATGTTCCTGGCCGGGATCAACTTCTCGCTGCATTTCATCGCCTTCCGGCACCGCAGCGTGTCCGGCTACTGGCATGACTCCGAGTTCCGCTTCTACCTGTTCCTGATTGCACTGGTCAGCACCCTCACCGTGTTGGGTCTGTATTTCACCGAGACCTACGATCGCTGGCAGGATGCCCTGGTCAACGGACTGTTTCAGGCAGTGTCGATCGGTACCACTGCCGGCTTCACCACCGCGGAGTTCTACAACTGGCCGGGTTTCATCGCGATCCTGCTGTTGTTTTCCAGCTTTGTGGGTGGCTGCGCCGGTTCGACCGGGGGAGGCATCAAGGTGATCCGCCTGCTGCTGCTGGTCAAACAGGGGCTGCGGGAGATCACGCGACTGGTGCATCCGAGCGCCCACATCCCGGTGCGGGTGGGGACCAAGAATGTCGATTCGCGCGTGGTCGAGGCGGTGTGGGGCTTCTTCGCGCTGTATGTCGCCAGCTTCACCGTCATGTACCTGGCCCTGGCGACCACCGGGCTGGACCTGATGACCGCGTTCAGCGCCGTGGCCGCCAGTATCAACAACCTGGGTCCGGGCCTCGGCGGGGTGGGCGCGCATTACGCCGAGATGCACGACCCCGGCAAGTGGATCCTGTGTTTCGCGATGCTGTTGGGACGACTGGAGATCTTCACCCTGCTGGTCCTGTTGACGCCGGCGTTCTGGCGCAAATGAACCTCGATTGCCTGGCGGACTGTCTGCCCGTGGTGCTGCGCAGACGGCGGATGCCTGCGCAGCTGCTGGTGCTGGTCGTTGCAACCGCCGGCCTGGCCGCCTGCACGGGCGTGCCGGATGAGCGGCCGAACGTGCGTGGCGCTACAGACCTGGCCAGCGGACAGGCCGTCGCCGAAGTGCCTGCAATGGACGGCACCGATTTCCGCCTGGCGGCCGCGCTGGCGCGAACCGACGCCGTCACGCCGCCATTCCGTGACGTGCTGTCCCGCTTCTATGCCGGCCGCGGCTATCGGCCGATATGGTTTCCCGATGGCCACGCAACAGCGGCCACGCACGTGTTGCTGACAGTACTGCGGGACGCGAAGGACGAGGGCCTGGATCCGGCGGACTACGCGCCGGACACGCTGCATTCGGACTGTACCGTGGCATCGGCAATCGATGTTGCCGGCTGCGAACTGCGGTTCAGCAACGCCTTGTTGCGATATGCCCAGGACGTAAGGTTTGGCGTGTTCGCTGCCGCCGGGGCGAACCCCGGCTGGCATGTCCCGAGGCCGCAGGATGGCGACGAGCTGCTGACGGCAGTGGTGGCAGCGCAAGACCTGGCCGCGCTGTTGCGTGATCTGGCGCCGCCACACGCCGGGTACCAGCGGCTGCGTGGGGCGCTCGCCGACCTGCGCCGGGCGGCCGCGGTGGCGCGGCCGCTGATCGCGCCAGGACCTGCGTTGCAGCCGGGCGACCGCGGTCCGCGCGTGAGTGCGTTACGCGAACGCCTGGGTGTTGAGCCATTGTCATCTTCGGCCGATGTGCCCGTCGATGTGTTCGACGCGCCGTTGCAGGCGGCGGTTACGGCGTTCCAGGCCAGTCACGGCCTCGACAGTGACGGTGTGGTCGGCGGGCGCACATTGGCGGCGCTGAACCAGCCGCCCGCACAGGACATTGCCCAGGTACGTCTGAACATGGAGCATTGGCGCTGGCTGCCGCGAGATCCCGGGCCCCGCCATGTCATCGTGAATCTGGCCGGTTTCGAATTGACCTCGACCCAGCCCGGTGTCGCGCCGCTGACCTTGCGTGTCATCGTCGGGCGACCGGACCGCAGCAGCCCCGTCATGCATGGACAGATCGACGCGCTGGTGCTCAACCCGCCGTGGACCGTGCCAAAACGCCTGGCGGTGGAGGACATGCTGCCGCAGCTGCGCCGCGATCCGACGGCCATGCAGAAGAAGGACATACACATCCTGGCCCGGCGCGATGGCGTGCTGTCCGAAGTCGATGCGGGTGCGGTCGACTGGCAGTCCCATCATGCGCAGAATTTCCCGTTTGTCCTGCGTCAGACGCCCGGGCCGGCCAACAGCCTCGGGCGGATCAAGTTCGACATGCGCAATCCCCTGGACATCTATCTGCACGACACGCCGGCCCGGAATCTGTTCGACAAGACACAACGGACCTTCAGTGCCGGCTGTATTCGCGTCGACCAGCCGCTGCGTCTGGCCGTGCGCCTGCTCGGCGGCGACACCGACAGTGCTGCCGCATACCTGCAGCGACAGATCGATTCGGGTCGTACGGTAAGAGTGCCGCTGCAGCAGCCGGTCCCTGTGTATCTCGTCTACCAGACCGCCTGGGTGGACGACGACGGGAACCTCCAGCTGCGCGAGGATGTCTATGGTCGGGACGTGCAGCTGCGCGACAGATTCGCGTTCCCGTGAACGGCATGCGCTAAACTTTTCAACAGGATATTCAGGCCGCTTGCCGGGAGTCGAGATGAGTCGCAGATCTTTCCGCAGGGACGAACATTGCGAGACCGGGGAAGGGCTGTCGCGCCGCCGTTTCCTGAGACTTTCCACCGGCATTGCCGCCGGTCTGCTGATCACGCCGGCCCATGCCGGCCAGGGACAACTGCGGCGACGTGCGTTGAGCCTGAATAACCTGCACACCGGAGAAAAGCTGGTCCGCACCTATTGGGAGGACGGCGAGTACCTGAGCGAACCGCTGTCAGACATCGACTATCTGCTGCGTGACTACCGCACCGACGATATCCATCCGATCGACCCGCAACTCCTCGACGTACTGCATCAGCTGCAGCACGAGGTGGGAAGCCGCAAGGCGTTCGAGATCATCTCCGGTTACCGCTCCCCGAAGACCAACGCCATGTTACGTGGCAACAGCAGCGGTGTGGCCAAGAAGAGCCTGCACATGCAGGGCAAGGCGATCGACATCCGGCTGCCCGGACAGGATCTCGGCAGGTTGCGCCAGGCGGCGTTGTCGCTGAAGGCCGGTGGTGTCGGCTATTACCCAAAGTCGAATTTTCTGCATATCGATACCGGCCGCGTACGACATTGGGGCAAATAGGCGGTTTGCCGAGCCGCGTCTGCGGTCGCTGAGGGAATGACGGCCTTTTTTGCTATCCTCGCGCGATGGCAAAAAATCCCCCCTTTATCCTGGTCGATGGTTCCTCATACCTGTTTCGCGCCTTCCATGCCCTGCCGCCGCTGACCAATTCCAAGGGTGAGCCGACCGGGGCCACCGTTGGTGTGATCAACATGCTGCGCAAGCTGATCGCCGACTACCGGCCCACCCACATCGCCGTGGTGTTCGACGCGCCCGGCAAGACATTCCGCGACGACCTGTATCCAGCGTACAAGGCGCACCGTCCGCCGATGCCTGACGAGCTGCGTACACAAATCGAGCCGACGCTGGACATCATCCGTGCGATGGGTCTGCCGCTGCTGATCGTCGACGGCGTCGAGGCCGATGACGTCATCGGTACCCTGGCGAGGCAGGCGACCGAGCAGGGGGTCGAGACGCTGGTCTCCACCGGAGACAAAGACATGGCGCAGCTGGTCAATGCGCACGTGACCCTGATCAACACCATGACCGATACGTTAATGGACGAGGCCGGCGTCAACGAGAAATTCGGTGTGCGGCCGGACCAGATCATCGACTTCCTTGCGTTGACCGGCGACAGCGTCGACAACATCCCGGGCGTGCCCAAGTGCGGGCCCAAGACCGCCGCGAAGTGGCTCGGCGAATTCGACACCCTTGATACGCTGATGGCACGTGCCGACGAGGTGAAAGGCAAGATCGGTGACAGCCTGCGCGCCAGCCTGGACATGCTGCCGCTGTCGCGTACGTTGACCACGATCAAAACCGATGTGCCGCTCGAACAGGGTCCGGCCGATCTGCAACCGCATGACGGCGACCCGGCGGCGCTGCGCAGGCACTATGAGCGGATCGAGTCGCGCCGCCTGCTGGCCAGCCTGGATGATGAGGCCGCTGCGCCCGCCGAAGATCCGCCACCGGCCGCCGCGGGCACAAGCTATGAGACGGTGCTGGACAGGGACGGCCTCGATCGCTGGCTCAAGGTCCTGCGGCACGCCAGGCTGGTCAGCTTCGACACTGAGACCACCAGTCTCGACTACATGCAGGCACGCATCGTCGGTGTGTCATTCGCGGTCGAGGCCGGGGAGGCGGCCTATGTGCCGTTGGCGCACAACTACCCGGGCGCGCCGGACCAGCTCGATCGTGACGAGGTGTTGGCCGCACTCAAGCCACTGCTGGAGGATCCGAAGCGGTCCAAGGTGGGGCAGAACCTCAAATACGATATGAGCGTGCTCGCCAATCATGGCATTACGCTGCGCGGTATTGCGTTCGACACCATGCTCGAGTCGTACGTGCTCAACGCCGGTGGCGGTCGCCACGACATGGACACGCTGGCCGAGCGTCACCTCGGGCATAAGACGATTCACTTCGAGGACATCGCAGGCAAGGGTGCGAAACAGCTCACCTTCGACCAGATCCCGCTGGAACAGGCCGGGCCCTATGCGGCCGAGGATGCCGACATCACGCTGCAGCTGCATCAGGTGATGTGGCCGCAGGTCGAACGCGTCGCATCGCTGCGCCAGGTGCTGACCGAAATCGAGGTGCCGCTTGTCAGCGTGTTGTCGCGTATCGAGCGCACCGGCGTGCGCCTCGACGGTGCAATGCTTGCGAAGCAGAGTGCACAGCTTGCGAAGCAGATGCACAAGCTGGAGCAGCAGGCCTACGAGATCGCCGGGCACACCTTCAACATGGGCTCACCCAAGCAGATCGGTCAGATCTTCTTCGAGGAGCTCAAGTTGCCGGTGATCTCCAAAACCCCGAAAGGTGCGCCGTCCACTGCCGAATCGGTGCTGCAGGAGCTGGCCGAACAGGGCCACGAGCTGCCGAAGGTGATCCTTGAGCACCGTGGCCTTGCCAAGCTCAAGTCGACCTATACCGACAAGCTGCCGGAACTGGTCAATCCAGCGACCGGCCGGCTGCATACCAGCTATCACCAGGCAGTGGCGGCGACCGGGCGACTCAGCTCGTCCGATCCGAATCTGCAGAATATTCCGGTGCGCAGCGAAGAGGGTCGGCGTATCCGTCAGGCGTTCATCCCCGACCAGGGTTGGCGTATGCTGGCCGCCGACTATTCGCAGATCGAGCTGCGCATCATGGCGCACCTGTCAGGCGACGAGGGCCTGCTCAAGGCGTTTGCCGCCGGCGAGGACATCCACCGCGCGACGGCTGCCGAGGTGTTCGGTGCCGACAGCCCGCAGGCGGTGACCGGTGAGCAGCGGCGCTCGGCCAAGGCGATCAACTTCGGCCTGATCTACGGCATGTCGGCATTCGGCCTGGCCCGCCAGCTCGGTATCGAGCGCAGCGCGGCGCAGGAATACGTCGACCTGTATTTCGCCCGCTATCCCGGGGTGAAGGCATTTATGGAGCGCACCCGTGAACAGGCGCGTGAGCAGGGCTTCGTCGAGACCCTGTTCGGCCGCCGTCTGTACCTGCCGGATATCAATGCGCGCAACCAGCAGATCCGCGCGGGTGCCGAACGCACTGCAATCAATGCGCCGATGCAGGGGACTGCGGCGGACATCATCAAGCGCGCGATGCTGGCGGTGGACGACTGGATCGAAAGCAGGCAGCCGCCGGTGCGCATGCTGATGCAGGTGCATGACGAGCTGGTGTTCGAGGTCGAG
>ERZ795048.2971-NODE-2971-length-13056-cov-4.832936_pt1 | contig 13056 bp, 12 predicted proteins | sample MGYA00375132_ERZ795048 | MGnify/ENA primary metagenome ERZ795048 (study PRJEB30177, sample SAMN05720225) | activated sludge metagenome | isolation source: Anaerobic digester | place: Hong Kong | collected 2014-12-17 ...
TAGGGGTCGCGTCTTGTATTTGGTATTATGCTGTTAATAGAAGGACAACAGACATTCCTTTGTTGTTTTTCTTAACATCCCTCTTTCTTAATACTAAATACAAGACGCGACCCCTCAACGAGGGGGAGAGACGACTCTCTTTTCGATGTAACGGGAGTTCATGGCCCGGAGCATCCCCATGTAGTCCAGATGGAACTCGACCAGGTCGCCCACTTTGTAGTTCTGTTCATTTTCTCCCAGATCCAAAACGATCATATCCGAGCTGGCACCCACGATAGTGATCCCCTTATCCACGGGAGATATATGAGACTCCTCCACATCCAACAATCCCAGGTCGATGATCGCCCGGAAGGATGTGGCTCCGATATCCTCTTCGTTGAAGTCGTAGGACTCACCCTCCACATTGGTTCCCAGCCGGCCTGACGGGATCCGGGGTTTTTTAGTCAGCTCGATGATCTCTGCCGTCAACTTGAAGACATCGGTGTGGAGCCCCTCCAGAGGCTTGTCATTATAGACATCGGTCCCCATAAAAAGAGATTCTCCCACCCGGAAGTGGTTGACTCCTTTGGGGAGGATCTTCTGCTGAAGAAGAGGAATAGTCACTGATGACCCCCCCGAGACATAGGGAATCCTGACATTGAATTTGGCTTCGATGAGCTCCTTGTACAAGCTCAGCTGGATCAGTTTGTCTTTTGTGGGCAGGACACCGTAAAGGCAGGAGAGGTTCGTCCCGATCCCCACCACTTCAATATTATCCAGGCTGAAGGTCTTTTGAAAGAAATCCACAAATTTGTCCCGCATGACCCCTTCGCGGAGTTCTCCCAGTTCTATCATGATGATGACCTTATGCACCTTTCCCTGACGTTTGGCTTCTTCCGAGAGAAGCTGGATGGTGCGGACTTCTGTGTTCATGCTGATATCAGCGTACTGAACCACATTTTTCAAAGACCGTCGCGCGGGGGGTTTGATGTAGATCGCTTCGATATCGGGATTGATGCTTTTAAGCGCTTTTATATTGGAGATCCGCGAATCCGAAAGTTGGGTGATCCCTAGCTTCAGGAGTTCGGCCAAATAGGCTTTATGGCCGCTGAGGAGCTTGGAGACCACGGTCCACTTGATATGATGTCTTTTAAAGAGCTTGTTCAGATAATCGAAATTATCCTTAAGTTTCCGGGTATCCATGGTGAGGAAGGCCATGGTTTATTCCTCCTCATCTTTATGAAGACGCATCTCGACATATTTTGAGGTGAATCCCATCTTTTCGTAAAGAAAACGAGCGGGATTGTCCGGCTCCACATGAAGGGCGATATCTCCGTCTGAGACACGGGAGGCTTTTTTCATCAGTGCTTTACCGATCCCCTGCCCCCGGTACTCTTTGTGGGTGGCGATATAGACCAGGATATTTTCCGGAATATAATCCTTCATCCCGGTCCGGTTGACGACAACCACCCCCACGATCTTTCCGTCTAGGACAGCTTTAAGGATGAAACCCCCGAAAGACTTGGTTTCTTTCAGGGCATAAGCCACGGCTTTATCGATGTCAGGACGGGGGTCACCGAATTCTTCCAGGTTTTCATAGAGAAAATCGACTATCCCTTTCCGCTCTTCCGGTGTGGGCCTTTCTGTATCTGAATACACAAATATATCCATATCAACTCCTTTTTCTGTTATTATTTTGATGTATTTCGTTATTTTTAGCCGTTTCCCATGCGAATATGAATATATTATAGCCTATTTTTGTGAATTTTTCAAGCTTTTTCTTGTTCTTTAAGATTTGAGGGGCAGAATAGATTTCTATCCTGCCCTAGATCACGTTTTCTGATGTTTCAACGAAGTTTTAGAGATAATTTTCATTCAAACAAAGAATAATCCGTCAGATTACCGCTTTTTTTTGTAGAATGTCTTAAACCCCTCTTTTTTGCTCTTCCCTGTCTTTTCAGATGCAAGTTCGACAAGAGGCCGGTCCTTTTTCTCATTTTTTGAAAACGCTTTCAAGATGGCTTCAGCAGCCCTGAAATGAACGCTGATAAAGGAATAGTCGTCAAACATCTGCAGATTATCGATCTCCGAGGACCTTACGCCGCTCTTCTTTTCAATGAGACTGACCAGTTCTCTTTTCCCCAAGCCGTTCTTTCGTCCCAAAGCCACAAAGAGTTTTGTCTTTCCTTTTTTGGCCATGGAAGGGGAAGAAAGAGACCTGTACTGCTCCGGATCCAGATCTTCTTTAAAAGCATGTTTCAAAAGAGCGCAGACAGCCTCCTCAGGAGAATGAGTCTCCAGAATTTCCCGGGCAAAAGCCTTATATTCATCCCACTCCCCTGCCTGGATGATTTCGCTTAATTCTTCAAAGAGGGTACTCTTTTTCCGCTCGATGATATCTTCCACTTTGGGCAGTTTTCCCTTTGTGATCTCTGATTTGGCGATCTTCTGGATGAAACCCAGTTTCCTGTATTCCGCGGGAGTAATGAAGGTTACCGCAGTCCCCTGCTTTCCCGCCCGTCCCGTCCGTCCGATCCTGTGGACATAGGCTTCAGGCCCCTGGGGTAGGGAAAAATTGACCACATGAGTCAGGTCCTGGACATCCAGCCCCCGGGCAGCCACATCGGTGGCCACTAAAACCGAGATATGGCGCTTTCTGAACCTGTCCATCACCTTCTGCCTCACGGCCTGGGTCATATCCCCGTGCAATCCTTCAGCATCATAGCCCCGTTCGATAAGACGGGAAGAAACCGTATCCACGTCATTTTTCGTCCGACAGAAGACCAGTCCGTAGAACTCCTCCTCTATACCGATGAGCTGACAGAGCGCCTCAAATTTATCATCCCGGGACACTTCAAAATAAATCTGTCGCGTCAGGTCTGTGGTGAGGTTTTCCGACTCCACTTTGAGGGAGACAGTCTCTTTCATGTACTTTTTCGCCAGATCCCGGATAGGGCCTGGCATAGTGGCTGAAAAGAGGAGCGTCCTCTTCTCCTGGGGCGTATGCCCCAATATAAATTCGATATCTTCAATAAATCCCATATTAAGCATCTCATCAGCTTCATCCAGGATCAGATATTTAAGATTTTTCAGCTTCAGAGTCTTTCGCCTGAGATGATCCATGATCCGGCCCGGCGTCCCCACAACGATATCCACGCCCTTCTTCAGCCGACGGAGCTGGACATCCATGGACTGCCCCCCGTAAACAGGGATCACATCAAGCCTCTTGTACCCTTTGAGTGAGTTGATCTCTTCGGAGATCTGGAGGGCCAGTTCCCGTGTGGGCGCAAGGACAAGTGCGCTTACGTCTTCGAGGTTTTCCTCCAGAAGCTCTATAAGAGGAAGGGCAAAGGCTGCTGTCTTTCCCGTTCCCGTCTGAGCCTGTCCGATAATATCTTTCTCTCCCCCAAGAATTGCCGGGATGACCCTGGCCTGAATGGGCGTCGGCTCTTCGAACCCCTTCTGTTTCACGGCGTCTAAAGTCTGTGCCGAAAGTCCCAATTGTTCAAAAGACTTCATTGTCTCTCCTTTTTATATCTCTCTTCAGATATCTGTAAGCAGAATATTCTTTGTGAAAGAGAATAGTGATTATTGCCGGATACTTTTCCGACACGCAAATTATAATGATAAAAGAAACAAAAGCAACAATAAAACGGTGCCGGAAACTTCAACCCCTTATACGGCATCTTTGATTAAATAAGAGCTTTAAGAGAGTAAAACACCATCCTTTATAAGGAGACATCCGTCTACGATTACTGTAGGATGAGCCATGACACCGTCTAAATGAACATTACTTTGGGTTTTTCCACCGAAGCTGACATTACTTCCAAAAGCAAAGTGAACTGTTCCTGCAACTTTTTCATCCATGAGAATGTTTCCAACAATTCGGGCAGCAGGATTCGTTCCTATGGCGAACTCAGCTACTGTTGATGCTTTCCTGTCAGCTGCTTGTATCACCTGTCTGAATATTTCGGCTTTTTCTCTCCCAGAAATAGCTATAATCTGCCCCTTTACGACATCAACAGCTACCTGTTCATCTCCCAATAATCCGACAACGCCATATGATGTGGGATGATCAGGCATTAAAGAAAGATCAAAGACTAGGTGTCCATTAACACTGTTTTCCACAGGAGCTGTCATGACTTCCCCATCAGGGAGATTGACAAAACACCCAGATGTGTGGCAACATCCGTCCAAAGCGTAAAACTGACGCCCTCGAACCGAAAAACATACATCCGTCCCTGCAGGTGTAGTCACACAAATCCTTTTTGCCCCTTTCATTCTTTCTTGAAGAGAACGGGTCTTCCTTGAAAGAGTATCGTAATCAATCCTCAAGGCCGTATCAAAGATCTCGTCTGTGATACCCGGCATAGTAGCAACGCGGGCTCCTTTACGCCGGGCTTTGACCATGGCAGACGTATGACTCACAGACATTGATGTCGGAGCGATAATGACATCAAACCCGGAACAAAATTCTTCATCCTCGTGTCTCAGCTCATCCCCGTCAAAACGGCTGACCGGGATGAGTCGAAGAACAGTATTTGTGATTGTCTTGCCATAATCATAAAGTGATTGTGCCAAGTGCATCTTATTCCTGTCTGTCAAAATAAGGACTTTTTCCCCGGGGGAAACTTTCATGCAAGATTCAAAAACCACACGACTAATTTCTTTTCTGTCACTCATCTTCAGCCTCCTCCTGCAATTGTAAAATAATCTCATAGCCCAGCCCTTTTCGAATCTTTCTGACTCTTCCGTTTAAATCCCTCATATACTCATCGGGAACAGGGTGAGAGAGAAAAAAAGGCATACTTTCTGTATAACCGTAAGCACCGGCCTGTGCCACGCAAAGAATATCCCCGATCTCGGCTCTCTCTAGCTCGACATCAATGCCCAAAACATCCACAGAGGTACATAAAGGGCCTGCGATGGTAACGCATTCTTTTGGCCGTTCGATTTCTTTGGTGCCTAAAAGAAAAATCTCATGGTTATCGCCAATAAGAACCGGACGCAACATATGATGTATCCCTCCGTCACAGAGGAGATATACAACGCCGCGAGAGATCTTTTTATCAATAACCCGTGTCACAAAAAATGCAGATTGTCCCACGAGAAAGCGCCCTGTCTCGATAAGAACCTTTCGTGTCTCTATTCCTTCGTCATTAAAGAGTTCTTTCATCCCTTTTGTCAATGAATCATCATCGAGCCCCGATTCCTCGGGTCCGTATGAGATCCCTAAACCGCTGCCGATATCCAAATGCAACAACTCAATCCCCAGCTTGACCCCACTCTCTTTCATAAGAGTGATGGCCCTTTTGAAATATATCAAGAGTTTTTGTCCATCAAGGAGCTGTGTCGCTGCAAAAACATGAAATCCCACGCATTGAATCAATGGATTTTTATCAAGAAGGGCTTTGATATCGCTTAAGCGCTCGCTGTCGATCCCGAATTTTTGGGCTCCTCCCCCCATCTTTATACCATTTCCCCCGACATCAAAGGGCGGATTGATACGGAGATGGATTTTTTGTTTTTTCTCGTAACGTCGACATAAAACAGCCAGCCTTTCCAGCTCGACTGCGGATTCCACATTGACCGCACCCACTCCGGACAAAAGGGCCTCTTCCAGTTCATCATTTCTTTTCGCCGGTCCGGCATATATAATCTTGTCAGGAGATATCCCCGCGCGAAGACATAATTTCAGCTCTCCTGAGGAGGCAATCTCCATCCCGCATCCCTCATCAGCCAAGGTCCTTACAATATGAAGATTCGGGTTAGCTTTGACAGAATAAAATATTTCTCCGTTGGGAGGCAAGATATCTTTCAGTCTCCGGGCCTGGTGTCTGATGATCTCTTCGTCATAATAATAGAACGGCGTTTTAAGCTTTTTATTCTCTTTCATCCATTGAGCAAGCCTTTCTGCACTTCTATCTTCCAAAACAGTCATCAACATACCTCCTTATTCTCCCACAGCCTTCAACAATATCCTCCGGTGAAGTGCCAAAGGAGATCCGAACGAAATCGCCACCTCTTTCCCCGAATGCTTCTCCCGGTATGGTGATCACCTGCTCCTTTTTTAAAAGATCCTCAGCAAAACATCTGCCCCCGGAATAGGCGGAAACATTCACAAAATAATAAAGTCCTCCCGGAGGCCGTGTGAATTCAAACCCGGGAATCTCATTTAAATAGGATTCCATCAAGGCCCGATTATTTTTCATCCGGGTCCTGATTCGCTCCCCTCCTATCCGGACAGCTTCAACAGCCGCCCATTGGCTGAGGGAAGAGGCACAGGAAACCATATGCTGATGAATGATCTTCAACTTGTTGATTATCCCGGGATTACTTAAACACCAACCGATCCGCAATCCCGTCAATGCACTCTCCTTGGAAAGCGAAGAGAGGACAAGGGTTCTCTCTTGCGGAAGAAAACGTATAGCACTCAGAAACGGAGTGTCATAACTCAATGCCCCATAGACTTCATCGCTCACTACAAAAGAATCGGTTTTTTCTAAAAGCAAGGCCAATTCACCGTACTGCTCATTCGTCAAAACTGTGCCGGTCGGGTTCGATGGAGCATTAAGAATGATCATTTCCGGATTTTTTGAACATTTTTCAAAAAATTCTCCACTATCCACGGTCATTTTTTCATAATCAAACCCATAGGTCTCAATACGGCATCCCAAAAATGCGGCGATATTCCGATAGGCCGGATAACCGGGATCGGGCAAAAGCACAGTATCCCCCGGCGACAAAAGAGAAAGCATTACCAAAAATAGCCCCTGGGCGGCTCCCGTTGTAATTAAAACATTCTCTGAAGACACAGAGCCTTTTCCCTGATGAGTGTAACGCAAGGCCACCTCTTCACGCAGAAGCGAAATCCCGGCATTGGGGGTATAGAAAATCTCATCGTCCTCTAAGGCCTGCACAATAGCCTGCTTGACTTCAACGGATGCAGGGCAATAGGGCATACCGATTCCCAAATTCAGACTTCCTGAAGGCGCCCTTTCGAAAATATCCCGGATAAGGCTTGAATGCATGGACTTAATGGAGAGCATAGCCATCCCTCAACGCTTCCTCCAAAGCCACACTCGCTTCGGTCTTCTCATCCCGGTATTTTACAATAATCGGTGTATAAGCCTGAAGCCCGTGTTCACGAGCAAATTCATTATCCAACGGACGGCTTCCGGGAATGACAACGGCCCCTTCGGGGATCATAAGCGGGCGGCCCCTTTCAGGACGCATCACTTTTCTTTTGAGAAGATCGTAAAGAGGCGTCGAACCGGTAAGAATAACACCGGCCGCCAGAACAGCCCGTCTGCCGACCTGCACTCCTTCATAAAGGCCGCAATTCCCACCCACTAAAACATCATCTTCAATGACAACAGGACGGGCATTGACAGGTTCCAATACCCCGCCGATCTGAGACCCGGCACTGATATGGCAAAAACGACCGATTTGAGCGCAACTCCCGATCAGAGCATGAGAGTCCACCAACGTTCCCTCCCCGACATAGGCCCCGGTATTGATATAGGCCGGTGGCATGATGACAACACCCGGGGCGACATAAGCACCTTTTCGGATGCTTGTACCACCCGGAACAATGCGCACCTTGTCTTTCAGTGTCACCGCCTTCAAAGGGAAGGTAGACTTGTCAAAAAAAGGAAACTGCCGGCTCATATCCATGACTACCCCCATGCGAAAGGCAAGGAGGATCCCCTCCTTTACCCAGGAGTTCACATTCCACCCCTCCGGCTCCTTAATGACAGGACGGACAGTACCCTCATCTAAAAGCTGAAGAAATATTTCAAGGTGTTCCCGCGCCTCTTGCTCCTCCTCTGCCGTCAGTTCGTTCGTATTGAAAAAGGCATGAATCTTTTCTTCCAACTGCCTCATAGGACATCTCCTTCCCGGGGTATCAACCCCGCTTCTGACAACACATTTTTCAGATCCTCTTCATGAGAAACACTTAGTGGCCACAGCGGCAAACGGACCGGGCCTGCAGGCAGTCCACACAGCTCCATAGCCTTTTTTATGGGGACAGGATTTGTCTCGACAAAAGCCGCCCGCGCCAACGGGAACAGACGACGATTCTCCTGTCTTGCCTTTTCATAATTTCCGTTTATGGCATTTCGTATCATACTTCCAACAAGACCAGGCACAAGATTACTGATCACAGAGATCACTCCGTCCCCGCCCAAAGCTACCAGGGGTAAAGCCATGCTGTCATCTCCGCTTAACACACTGAAATGATCATGATGATTGCGTATACGATGAATCACATCGCTCACCTGATTGATATTTCCCGATGCCTCTTTGACGCCTACAATCGAGGGCAAAGCAGCGATCCGTTCCAATGTCGCCGTTTCAATATTCACTCCGGTTCTCCCGGGAATATTATAGACGATGACAGGATAATCAATGGCTTGTGTAATAGCTTCAAAGTGACGGAAAATCCCTTCCTGGCCGGGCTTATTATAATAAGGAGTCACAATCAAAGCCGCATCTGCCCCTGCCTGTTTCGCCTGACGTGTCTGTTGAATCGTTGCCTGAGTAGAATTACTGCCTGTCCCGACAATGATCGGGATCCGACCCGCAGCCTCTTTACAGACGGTTTCAATAATCTTTTCTTTTTCACTCTCTGTGAGAGTCGGCGTCTCCGCCGTGGTTCCAAGAACCACCAGTCCGTCAATGCGGTTCTCAATTTGATACCGCACATTTTTTCTCAATCCTTCATAATCAACCGCATCCCCGGCAAAAGGGGTAATAAGAGCCGTATAAGCTCCGCGAAACTCTCTCATTCTATCTCCTTTCTCATTAAACTTTCCATGACATCTTTAAAGGACCGGATCCCGTTCTCTTGCCGGGTCCATTCTGCTGCCAACAAAGCTCCCCGGGCAAATCCCTCCCGAGTCCTTGTCTGATGAGTCAATTCAATCGTATCTTCTTCCGAATCAAAGAGGAGTGTATGTATCCCGGGAATCCTTCCGCAGCGCAAAGATGCGAAATGGAAGGAATCGTCCGAACGTTTTTCATTTTTCGGATAGAATTCTGCATTTTTCTTACCCAAGAAATTTTTTATGATAATTTCCGAAAGAACTCTGGCCGTCCCCGAAGGCACATCAGCTTTCTCTTTATGATGCATTTCCACACCCGCTACATCATAGGTGTCAAAAAGGCTGATCAGACTAGCCGCCTCTTCAACGATACAGCGAAACAAATACATCCCTGGTGAAAAGTTGGAATCGCTGACGAGACATATTCCGCTTTTTTCTACAGCATCTATTAAGGCCTTGTCCCATTCCCAGCCTGTGGATCCGATGACAAGAGGCTTTTTTTCTCTGCATGCCATGAGGATATTCTCTCTGACAGCATCTCCGGTAGAAAAATCGATATAAACATCTGTTACATTCCGATCCTGCCTGGCGAGATCTTTTTCTTGGGGATCCTGAATAAAAGTGACCTTATGTCCTTCCTTTTCCGCCAGTCGATGAATCATTTTCCCCATTTTTCCATACCCGATCAGTCCGATATTCATACTTTCACCTCCTCTAATAAAACACTGTGGACAATGTTCATTGCTCTGTTCAAATCTTCACTTTTCAAAACAATCCCTGTGCTGGTCTTGGAAGCTCCGTGAGAGATCATTTCGACCTCGATCCCTTCATCATGAAGAGTTTTCAGTCCTTCTGCCAGCAAAAGGGGAGCCGCTTTCCCTCCTCCGATCAGGGTCAAAATCCCTCTGTCGGGATAAAGAGAAACTTGTGCATACTTCTCCAGAGAAGTTTTTAAAAGCTCCGTATCATGGTTTTCATCCAATGTACAGGAGACACTCACTTCACTGGTGGCAAGAAGGTCCACAGAAAGTTTTAAATCTTCAAAAACAGAGAATATCTTAGACAAAAAACCATACTGACCCAACATCCGATTGGAGACAATGTCAATAAGGGTGATATCACTCCGCCCTGTCACAGCCTTTAAAAACCCTTCACACTTCTTTCCACTTCTGATCAAAGTCCCGGGATGGCCGGGGTCCCGAAAACTTTTTATGCGAACGGGAATAGAGTGAGACCGGGCCGGATACATCGAGCGGGGGTGTAAGACCTGAGCCCCGAAAAAAGCCATCTCTCCGGCTTCTTCATAACTGATTTCAGTAATCACATCTGCTGTGGAAACAATACAGGGATCCGCGCTCATGATTCCCGCCACATCCTTCCAGGCAATGATTTCTTGAGCTTTGAGCGCCGCACCCAAAGCTGTTGCCGTTAAATCACTGCCGCCTCGACCCAGATTAGTAATGACTCCAGTACTCTCTTTTCCTATATACCCTGTAATCACAGGAATAATTTCAAAATCCATTGTCTTTTCTCTCAGTGTCTCCCGAATCCACGGATAACCTGTTTCGCTAATCTCCCGATACCCCTTCTCATTAGTAATCTCAATACCGGCCTCCCAGGAATCTAACGCCAATGCAGGAGAATTCTTCGACAACGCCGCGGCAACGACCCGGGCGGAAAACTGCTCCCCAAAGGCCACCATACGCTCTTGATAAGAGACTTCAGATATCCCCCCCCTGCTTTGCGAAAGATGCTCTATCTCCGATCTCAGAGGGTTGAAAATCACAGGGTCAATTTCCAGTCCTTTACATAAGCCTTTATGAAACTGAAAACAACCGGTAAAAAGAGTCTCCGCAGCTTCCCCGTTTTTTATGCCTTCCAACAGACATTCAGTCATCCTTCCAATGGCTGAGACCACAACCACAACAGGACCCTGCTCCCGGTATTCAGAAATGAGTCGTACAGCTTGTGTGATCTCAGAGACCCCTGACAAAGAGGCTCCCCCGAATTTCATGACTCTCATGGCGCTACCCATCCTTTCGTGACACATAGTTCCGCATTGAGAAGAGCCGCCCCGGCTGCCCCGCGAATTGTGTTATGCGAAAGTACCACACACTGGAACATCCCGTTTCCCGTTTTCCGCAAACCGCCGACACTAACGCTCATCCCCTCCCCCAGATCTCTGTGCAGCCGGGGTTGGGGATAACCCGGAGTGTCAAAGTAATACAGCGAGCTGTCAGGGGCTGTAGGGAGCGTCTTCAAATAACCGGGCTGATGAAAATCAGAAAGGGCCTTTATTATTTGCTTTTCACTGGGATTCTCAGTGAGCTGTAAGGAGAGAGAGGCCATATGTCCATCTACGACGGGTACGCGGTTGCATTGAGCTGTGATGGATACGGAATGCGGCAAAAAAGTGTCTCCATCCCATTCACCCCATATCTTCTTAAGTTCTTCTTCTATTTTGGACTCTTCTCCGGAAATATTAGGGATAATATTGCCTAGAGCTTCCATGGCGGGGACCCCCGGAAGCCCGGCACCCGATAAAGCCTGCATGGTCACAACGTGGAGTGATTCAAGTCCGAAAGCATCAATAAGTGGCTTCAGCGCCAAAGCGATCCCGCTGACTACACAATTGGGATTTGTGACAATAGCCCCTCTTCCGTAATCCTGTTTTTTCAAAGACTCCAGATGGCTGGGGTTCACCTCGGGAATCACCAACGGTGTAAAAGAACCCATCCGATGGTTTTTTGCATTGGAGATAACAAAGTGACCCTTTCGGGCCCAGCTTTCTTCAATGGGTCCTGCTACAGAAGAGTCCAAAGCGGAAAAAACCAAAACGGGTGTATGCACCGGATCACAAGACATAACAATTTTTTCACGGATAGTAACAGGCAGCTCTCCGGGAATAACCCATTGAGCAACCTCTTGGTATTTCCTTCCGGCACTTCGCTCTGAAGCAGCCAATATATTCATCTCAAACCAGGGATGACGGGATAGCATGAAAACCATACGCTGTCCAACACTTCCCGTGGCCCCTAAAATAGCAACAGGTATTCTCATAAATATCCTTTCCCATATTTCATAGAAACATGAAATAAGTAATCATCTATTCGCTGTTTGGAAAAAACAGCTGCTTAGTTCACAATTTTAAAAAAGAAACTATTTAGACTTTCGCTTGAGAGGTTTTCGAAAAGAGAGAGAAATGGAAGAATAAGAAGAAATTGAAAGAACCGACAGACTCGAACAGTTTTCATGCATCCGCACTCCGCGGATGCTGCCATTGGGTTGCATAGCAGACCTCCTTTTATTTCTGCAGATATTAACATAAACAGCGCACGTGTCAAGTATTTATTTTTTTTCTTCTGACTCGGAATCATGAAAAAACGAATAGCGTTCTTTGACAAGATAAACCAATACGATGACTGACCAGATAAAGGGGATCGCCGCCATGAAGACATTCCCCATGATAATGGAAAAGAGTCCACCTAAAAATGCGAAGGTTTCACAGATAAAGACCAGGATGAATCCTGAGAAACGTCTCTTTTTCAGATGAAGATAGCCCACGGTCCTGAGGACTCCGAAGATAAGGAAAAAGATCCCCAACACTGAGATCCCCACACCCAGGATCCCCCATCCGGGCTCCCCCTTGGAAAAGAGGGCACTCATGAGGATACCCCCTGCCAGGCCGATGACGAGTCCCGCGGCAAGCTGAAGGATGGAGAGGACAAGGCCCACCAGGCAGATATTATCCAGGCTCGCCCGGATATCCCTCACCTCGTCAGGCTTTTTCTCTGCAGGTGCTTTCTCTTCAGCAGGCTCTTTATCTTCAGCAGGAGCAGGATCCTTTTCTTTCCGCGGAAGAGCTTTATAAGTGAGAAACAATCCGCCGATACAGATAAAGGCGAGAGCCAGCCCTACCCCGAAGTAATCAGTCTTGTGCAGAGCGACCGTATCACTGAACTCGATGATGAGTCCCAGGGCTCCCATACCAATGAAAAAATAACCGAAAATCTTTCTGACCATAGTGTTCTTATCTTACCCTTTTTCAGAACCCAAGGCAAGAAGACTTTTCATGCTCTTTCAAAGAGAGATGATCTCACTCAAGAGAACGGATCGCCTGAGTAAGCGAAGAGAGAGAGGACGACTCTTGAAGAGCCCGGGCCACTTCCTCCGGCTGGAGGAAAGAGGCCAGAAGGGCCAGGAGTTTCAGATGCTCCTCGGGAGCCAGAGACGCCGGTGAAAGAAGGAC
>ERZ795048.2975-NODE-2975-length-13049-cov-5.808758_pt1 | contig 13049 bp, 11 predicted proteins | sample MGYA00375132_ERZ795048 | MGnify/ENA primary metagenome ERZ795048 (study PRJEB30177, sample SAMN05720225) | activated sludge metagenome | isolation source: Anaerobic digester | place: Hong Kong | collected 2014-12-17 ...
TTAATGATGTGTTCAACGACGCTATAAATAACCTTCTCGACCCCAAAAAGAATAAAGGTTCGATCGAACAGGAATCGGAAATGATGTTCAATTATCTGATCGGTATCGCAGTTTCCGACAACAATCTTTCCAAAGAGGAAATTACCTTCCTTAACAATATAGGATCACAACTTTTCGGGTTTACAAAAGAAAAAATATCTTATATGACGGCAGTAGTTCTAGCGAACAATTTTCAGCCTCTGGGACTGTGATAACTTTTTTCTGATATATACTCTGCAGCCCTGCCTGACCATATCATACAGTACGATGATGTCGTCGTTTTTCATTCTTACGCACCCTATAGACGCTTTTCTGCCTATTGACGCCTCATCGTTAGTTCCGTGAATATAAATATATCTGTCAAGTGTGTTAGAGTTCCTTTTCTGAAGCCCGTTCAGACGGAGTATTCTGGAAGTGATGATGTCCTTCCGGCCGTCTTTCAAATTTGCTATCTCCCCTGTCGGCAGTCTGTCTCTGAATATCATTCCTTTAGGCTGATCTGAGCCTATTTTTTCGCACACTTCGAATTCTCCGAGAGGCGTCTTTCCGCTTCCCTCCCTGTATCCTTCACCGTATTTCGAAGTCGAAACAGGAAACTCGACTCTAATGTTTTCGTGAGTGAATATAAGCGTCTGCTCTTCAATAAATATCATTATCTTCATCAGTAACCGACGTTAATTCTGGTACATGTATCTGATATAAGCTCAAACTCTCCTGAGACCTCGTCAAAAAGGTCAACCGCTTCTTCGACCAGTCTGCGTTTTTCTTTCAGCTCTTTTATCTGCAGTTCCAATTTGTCTTTATCTTCAGCTCCCTCACTGATAACCTCCAGAAGATCGTCTATTCCGGCGTCGATATCCTCAAGTTCGGCGTCGCAGTCTTCATTCATCTCATCAAAAAGCTCGAACATGTCCCCGGCTTTCTTCACTGATATTTCGATATCCTCTCTAAGCTTTCTCACATCATTGAGGAGTTTCTTAAGTTTTTCATAATCATTCATTTGCGGCCTCCATATAGTTGTTAATGATATTGTTCAGTAGCCTGATCCTGTGCGAATCCTTGTGTTTTTTTAGATGATCAGGATAATGATCTTTTAAAAATTCTGTAATCTGCGCAGCCTTTTCAAAATCAGACATATTCACTGCGGCTCTCAGTTCCATCAGGTACGATTCGGGATTCCTGTTCTTTATATTCGATAACGCCCTCGCGGTTTCTCTGAAATATCCGTGATCGAAATACAGAAACGCTTTTCTTTCGAGCTCATCATCGCTCAGATCAAAATTCTCGCCGCTGTAATTTTCAGGCCGGTAAATGATCTCCTGCCTTAATCTGACAGAGAACAGCCATTCGTTCCTGAATTTCTCGGTTAAATATCCTTTATGAATGATCTCTGCGTATTTAAGTATCTCAATTCCTTTATCGGCCGATCCCGTAATGTACATGCATTTTGCTTCATAAATAACTGATTCGTACTCGAAACCGAAATATTCGTCTCCGATCTCGTCGTTGATCTTTTTAAAAAAGGGGTACGCTTCTCTTACTTTCCCGGTATGGTACAGGTCCCTCGCATAAAGATATGTGAAATATTTCGAGCCCGGGTAATTTGAGAATAGATTCCGGGAATATTTAATAGACCTTCTGTGATCCTGAAGTACACCGGCATAATACTCGATCATGAACAGGTTAGCCTCGGAAGCCGTCAGGCAAGCGCTAAAAGCAATCCCGTCAAGTTTTCTCAGGCCGTTCTGAACGTTGCCTTCGTATCCGAGCACAGATCTTATCCAGAAACTGTCCTGAAAATACATTCCGAGCGCTATATCGGTCAATGCCGTACCGAATTCCGAATCGGGTCTCTTAAAGTCTTCACTCAGATTGATGAACAGTTTCCTGGCTTTTTTGACCGATGAAAACATCGAGTATGAAGGTTCTCCTGAGCGGATATACGCAAGACTCCCGTACAGAAAAGCTTTTATGAGATCGCTCTCGTATGCCGTAAGCTCTTTTATATTTTCGTCTTCTATATCGTCTAAAAGATTTTCTATCCGGTCTGAAAGCGCATCTGTGTTCTGATCTTTATTCAGCCTGAACCTGTAAAGAGCATTATAAACATCCGCTATTCTTTCCCATCCGGCATTCTCGCTTCCGGAAATTACCGAATCTGAATGACTTTGAGTATATATCTCAGCGTTTCTGATCTTAAAATATTCCGAAAAACTTTCTGAAAAAAGCACAGAAGTAAAAATCAGGAGAATTGCAGGAATCAAATTATTTCGCTTCATTCTTTTCCGCGGCTTCAAGTTTTTCTTTTCTACGCTTAGCCACTGCCGGATATAATTTTTCCATACAGGAAGGACACAGGCTGTGGCTGAAAACAGCGTCGGAATGCTCTTTAACATAATCTTCCATCTGCTCCCACGCGCCTTTATCGTTCCTGATACTTTTGCATGAGGCGCAGATCGGTAAAAGACCTCTTAACTGCTTAACCTCAGATAGCGCTTTCGAGAGATCGCTGTTGAGTTTCTGTTCTTTATCGAGCCTTATCCTGAAATTAGAGAAAAGTACACCGACAAGAAGGAAAGAAAGAAGCCTGATAAAACTGTTCCAGTATCTGAAAAACTCCGAGTTGTACAAATTATCTCCGATACTGTCGGCCGTCCACCATATTATCGTGGCGATAAAGGCGTAAATTATGGCTGTTCTGCGGTCAAGGAACCATCCTGCAAAGAGTATGGGAATATAGTAGAAAACAAAGAATCCGAACTGAGGTCCGGTAAAATAGTCCAGTAAACCTATCAGTATCAAAGCTGCGACCGATGCTTTAATGCTTTTTGACCGGCTCAGTGTCATCTCGTGATATGCTGTTCTAATTTCCGAATAATTCTTCGGCAGTTTTTTTATCATCCGGCACCGGCCTTTTTTTTCTAGAAACTTACGTCCACCAGTTCGATCGGATAATTGCCGTCAAAACATGCGAAACAGAAATTGTCGTCAGTATTATTCACGCAGTCCGAAAGATCTTTCTGATCAAGATATCTAAGAGAAGTCACTCTCAGGTATTCCGGCATATCGTTGAAATCCATCCTGTTAGCCATAAGCTCTTCTTTCGTATTCGTGTCGAGTCCGTAGAAGCACGGAAATTTTACAGGCGGCGACGCTATCCTGAGATGTATCTCTTTTACGCCCGCGTTCCAGAGCATTCCGGCGATCTTGCGCATCGTCGTTCCCCGAACGATGGAGTCATCGACTAGAACGACCCTCTTCCCTTTCAGGGTCGAGACGACGGGATTGAATTTCTGTTTTACGCTCTCGTCCCTTCCGCGCTGGTCAGGTTTGATGAAGGTTCTGCCCACATAGTGATTCCTGATCAGCGACATTTCGAAAGGAATGTTCCGCGCCTGAGCGTAACCGAGCGCCTGAATGTTGGACGAGTCCGGAACTGCTACCACGACATCGACCTCAAGATCTTTATCGTATTCCGCAAGAGCCTGGCCCATTTTCTTTCTCGCCTCATAAACGCAAATACCGTACTGTCTGCTGTCAGGCATGGAAAAATACACCGGCTCGAATACGCAGTGCGAGTGTCCTTTTCTGCCGTTCCTCATTTCGGGAGAACCGAATTTGAATCTTTCTATCTGATTGTCGCCGAATACGTGGATGATCTCTCCGGGTTCGACTTCTTCAATGCTCTCGCATCTTAAGATGTCCAGACCTTTAGATTCGGAAGCAAAAGCGTATCCTGTTTCGGTCTTTCCGAAAGAGAACGGCCTTACTCCGTAGGGATCTCTGAAGCCCCATACTTCATTTCTGCCTATAAGTACTGTCGAAAAAGCCCCTTTGAATTTCTGCATGACCATTTTTATGCAGTCAATAACAGGAATTTCCTTAACGATATGATGCCAGACGATGAACCTTAACAACAGCTCGCCGTCGTTACCGCTGTTGAAGTTGACCTTTTCTTCCTTGAGCTCATCGGTCAGGGTTTTATAATTGGTAATATCGCCGTTGCTCGCGAGCGCGAAAATAGTGCCTTCGAGAGTCTCGATCACGTGCGGCTGTGAATTGTTCACGTCGCTTGTTCCTCTGGTCGGATATCTCACGTGACCTACTGCGATACGGCCCGGATAATCTTTCAGCACCGTTTCGGTCAGATTATCCTTGACCAGACCGAGTCCCCTTATCTGCTTGATCTGTTTCCCGTTGCTTACGGCCAGACCGCAGCTCTCCTGTCCCCTGTTCTGTATCGCAAAAAGTCCGAGCATGGTGTCAAAAGCCGCGTCATCCGAATTAAATATACCTACTACTCCGCACATTTTCATTCCTTATTAGAAAGATCTTATACCAGCCGGAAATTTAATTTTTTTATATCTTAAAGTCAAACTGCGAATTGACTTATTTTTCGATCGTATTTCCTGCTTTTTTGAGTATTTCTGCCGACCAGCCTTTAACTCTTTCGATATCTTTATCCTTATCGTGCCTTACCGGATCTTTGAAATCAATGCTTCCGAGAAGCTCATTTCCTTCAACCGCTTCTTCGAATTTCTCAAGGAAATTCCTGGGGCCTCCTCCGTGACAATAGAACAGCGCAACTTTTTTACCGACCGGTTTATGATCCCTGAAGTATGTTCTCAAAGCGGGAGAGTAAGTCCACGCCCATACCGGCGTCCCGAAAAAAATAATGTCGTAATCTTCCGGTTTCAAGTCGAACGGCAGCAGTTCCGGTTCCGCTTTTGTAAAAGCCTGCTTTCCGCCGACGAAAATCTTCATAAAGTTATTCCTCGTGATCTCTTTTACGGGCTTTAGCTCAAGAATATCTGCACCAGTCGCGGAAGCTACAGACTCAGCCATCAGCCTCGTGTTCCCGTCGAGCGAGTAAAATACAACCAGTTTTTTCATTTCAGACTCCTTTCTGTCTTAACATTCTAAATATAAATAAAACAACAATAATTAACACGCAAATAATTCATACTTGATTTGTAATTCAAAATGGTTTAGATTCTTGCACTATGAAACTGTCTTTCAGGCGAATAACTTCTTCGGGAAGCTTTATACCGGAGATAGACGGACTGCGCTTCGTAGCTATTTTGAGCGTAGTGCTTTTCCATTTGCGCGAATTTCTGAAAGTAAAAGACCTGACCTTCTACGCCGACAGTACCGATTATTCCGTTCTAGAATACATTATTTCTCACGGTCATCTCGGAGTTCCGCTTTTCTTTGTAATCAGCGGTTTTATTCTGGGAATGCCTTTTGCAAAATACCGTTTCGGTAAGTCCGGAAGGATCAGCTTAAAGAAATATTTTCTGAGGCGTCTGACCAGGCTCGAGCCTCCTTACATCGCAGCTATGACCATACTGCTTTTCGGAGCCGTTTACATTGCCCGAATACTTACTTTCGAGAAAGGAATGGTAAGCTATCTGACTTCGCTGACCTATGCCCACAACATCATCTTCCCGGATGTTCTGCCCGAACTGAACGGAGCGGCATGGAGCTTGGAGATCGAGGTGCAGTTCTACATCCTTGCCCCGCTGATGGCCTGCATCTTCTCCGTAAGATCGCCTGTTATAAGAAGGACAGTTCTGATCCTGACCGCAGTATTTTTCCTGGTTTTCAACAATTTCTGCCTTAACCCTCTGAGATTTCTGAGCCTTGCAGACTATCTTCAGTACTTTATAGCCGGATTTCTGCTTGCTGACCTTTACCTTTCGGGTTCAAAACCACTTCCGTCCACAAGGTTCGACTTCATTTTCACTTCGATCTTCTTTATCACCATATGGCTGTTCGACGAAGGAGACATGCCATCAGAACTTTACTCGTTCTTCTGGGAAACCGTTCAGGTAACGAGCATCTTCTTTTTCTACTACTACGTTCTTTTCCATAAAACCTTCAGAGCCCTCTCCGGCAGCTTCATCACCGCGGTCGGCGGAATGTGCTATTCCATCTACCTTCTCCACGCGTCGATACTCAGCCTCTTCGGCAACGCAGTCTGCAGCATCACCTTCTCAAATTACTCGTACATAAACGTCACAGTCTATTCCGCCATACTCCTCGCCATGGTCCTCGTCATATCATCCGTCTTCTTCCTCCTCATCGAAAGACCCTGCATGGACAAAGACTGGTATAAAAAAATCTTCAGACGCAGGCCACTTTCCACTTAACCCTAAACAACAAATAACTTAAATTGACAACTTAGCATAAAAACCAAGTTATCTCGTTTTAAACATTTTTTCCTTTTTAATAGTAACATTATTATCCTTACCGTCTTGATTAAATTTCAACCTAACAGTCGTAATTGAATCGTTTTCGAAAAATCCATGAATATCTTTTAATGACAACTGATCAGCGGAAACAGAATTGACTTCTTTAATTACGCAACCCGGTTTTAAACCGCGTTTATCCGCAGGGGAATTTTCCCATATTCCTCTTATTATTATATCGCCATTATTAGTGCTCAAACCGATACCGGTTTCTAATGAATGAGCACTAAATTCAATGTTTTTATCCGATCCCATCGTCAATTTACTCTCTGGGTAATCAAGAGTAATATTTAGGTTCTCTATTAATGATTTGCCAATTAATCCTTTATCAAACATTCTTGGTAGTTCTGCAAATAATACCGGCACATTATTAATGCAGACTTCTCCAAAGTATAAATTTTTAATACTTGTAATGTAATTATAATCAGCAGTTGTACCTGGCCATTTTACAACAGGACCATTTGATTTAATAAATGACAACTGTGTTTCTTTTGAAAATTTGTCTATATAATCAAGTGGAAGTACAAGCGGATACGGGGAGCCGGTATCTATAATACATTCAATATCTTTATATTCATCAAGATCCAACATTACTTCAGGAAATCTAAATGGAAAAGCAACATCCATTTTTGTATAGAATCCTGATTCATCATTTTTTTCAACTTTATCTTTAGTTATTATAAGTTCATTGTTTTTATAATTGATCTGAACACGGTAAAATCTTAAAAAATCTGAACCTATGAAACCATATATTTCGGCGCTTTCTCCAAATGTTTTATTCATATCCATAACCGGTACAATCAAGTCGTTCACGGCGACATCACCAATTTTTATAGAATTTACATGAGAAAGATTTGCTGACTGATTATCTTTTATTGTCGGTATCTCACTACTCATCTCAAGTCCGATATCGTAAGCTGTTTCTAAGCTTAACATTGTCAAAGCACCGGTGTCAACAATAAATTTGTATGCCTTTTTTTGTCCGTTCAATTCCACATCTACATAAATCTTATGACCATCAAGAGCGAATGGAATGATATTATTTTTATCATTATAAACAGGTTTTCCACTTTTGAATTTTTTCATCATTTCAATTTGTGTACAACTTGTAAAAAATATAAGTACTAAAAAAATCGGTGTTACAATAAAGCGTCTGTATTTTAATATTTTAGACATAAAATCCACTCCTGTTATTTATTTTTTACAGCAATAAATTTCCAAAGCAACTCGAAAACTTTTAAACTGTCGGTTTCTATCCTTATACTCTCGTCAGTCTCATACATGAATGATAGACCTTCAATTGAAGAATGAATCAGCATTGAAAGTGTAGTAGAATTTATACCTTTTTTTATTATATTATCGTTTTGTGCTGTCCTGATCAGTTCTTCTATTTGCTTCCGTGTCTGTATAGTAAGTTCCGACATTCGCTTCTTATATTCCGGGCTGTACTTTCCAAATGATACCATAAGAGAATTATAGCTCGAATTGTATCCTTCATTGCTTTTACCTAATAATATCTCTTCTACGTTAGCGAAGATCACTACTGCTTCAAACATTTTCCTGAAATATTCCTTGGTGGATTCTATACCTGAAAAATAATTCATGCACCATATTTTCATCTTTTCATCGAAATAATCATAGATCGCGTAAATTAAAGCTTCTTTATTTTTATAATGATGATATATCGCAGGTTTAGATATACCTACTTTTTCAGCTACTTGATTCAATGAAACATTCTCAAAACCTTTCATGAGAAAAAGTTCAATTGCAGCTCTGATAATTTTTTCTTTTGTATTCATTTTACCCCCTTACCTAACGGTAGGTAAGTTAATTAAAAATTTATATATTGTCAATAAATATTTTTCGATTAAGAGATTTTGATAGTAAATCTTTCAGCGAATTTCTCACAGCCATGATAAAGAACGGGATTTGCACATGATGCAAATCCCGTTTATTTTCATCTCTATGACAGTAATTATTTTACAGGTTTATCAACTACAATTACTTCAGCATGCTTTTTCTCTGTTTTTAAAGCGTCAGAACTTGACACTACATAATAGAATTTCCTGGCGCCTGCGGAAACGCCGACCTGCCATGAGCTGGCGGAAACGGCCGTTTCGTACGTGAAAGTCCCGTAAGGGTCGTCAGAGCTGTATATCAAATATGAAATCGCGTTGGGCATTTCGTCCCATGAGATCGTAATTATGCCGTTCGACACGCCTGTCGTAATGTTGGCGGGGATATCCGGAGCGCTCGATGCTATTCCCGAAAGTTCAATATTATCAACCCACGCGCAATCAGATCCTGAAGATACATACACGTCTTTCGAATATTCCCATTTCAAGACATGAGTGCCGGCGGTTACCTGATAACCTGCCGAACTCCAGTCCGATATGCCGCTCCATCTCCCCTGTTCTACGCCGTCTATGTAAAATATCAGGAAATCGTATCCGGATTCAGAGGATATCTTCTTATAAAAGAAGACATTCCCGTCGGAAATGAAATCCGCACTGAAAGACATTATGGAGTTCTCATCGTCGCTTATAACACCCGATCTAGATGAATATGAGCCTTCATAAAAAGTTCCGCTGTCGATAACCCAGTTCGCGTCACCCGATTGAATCCAGGGATTTTTCGTAAAGTCGCCTGTTTCAAAATCATCCACGCTCACAAGGTCGGCAAGATCCACAACGACGACATCCTCTATTGTATTATTCTCATTGTCCGTTAAAACAGCTTTAATATTGTAGGATCCGGTCTGAAGTCCGTGCGTATCCCATTCATAAGAATACGGTTCTGAAGTATCCTCGACGGCAAGAACATCATTTATATAGAATGAAACATTTACTATACTTTTACCCACGTTATCAGCTGCGTTCGCCGATATCGTAACGACCGATCCGATATCGAACATAGCTCCCTGGGAAGGCGAAACGATTTTACAGCTCAACTCTCCGGCTGTAATCAACTTTAAGGCGGGATCCCCCATCGTGTTCAATGTGTACATTATCCATCTGTACGCTCCGTTTGAAGACGAGGCGCCGATATAATCCGTTTTCGCCATGGAGGCCACGGCACCGAATCTGTTAATAGTTTCGGACGTCTGACCTGCGGTTGTGAAAAGCCTGTAGAAAAACTGGTCGTTGTACTGGAAAGACACACCGTGATCCTCAGTAGCCCCGCTCCCCCATCCGTATCTTGAGCTTCCCAGAAATCCCACCGCTCCGCCGTTCGGGTTCCTCAAAAAACCTTCGCTCAAACACGGATCCGACATGTAAGGGCCTCCGTTACAGTTTGCGCTCGTAGCTGCGGCATCGCAATCGAACGCGTTCGTAATGCAGGCGATCGTAACGACTATGCCGCATTGTGTATTTGTCAGCGACGATGCGTTGCTTGAGTTGTAATAACTTCCGCTCTCCATTCCCCATATTGTCTGATTCCCGTGTGTAGCCATATGAACAAAACCGTAACCAGCATTTATCTGTTCCTGCAAATTCGTATTTGTCAGGTCGTAAGAAGATCCTCCCGCAAAATCCGTATTTGTATCATAGAGCCTGTATTTTGAACCGTTCCAGTTTCCCGCTATATAATCGTTCCACATTTTTTCGCTTTTAGCTTCCCCGTCACTCACCGAACCTACGCTGCCCCATAGTTCGCAGCCCGTCATTAAGAATTTTTCGGTAATATCGACAGGCGGATTATTTTCATATTGAATCAGCTTTGCAATATAACCGTTCGCGTCGGAGGACGTTCTTGCCGGAATTCTTCCTATATACACCTCGGGGGCCATATCAGCGTTGTCGTCCGTATTTCCTATTTTATCGTCACTTGTCGCATTCCAGTCGAACTGGTCGTCGAAACAGGCGTAAAACAGATCGGTCGGGATTGTATAGTCTTCATAATCAGTTCCGTTAACAGCCCCGTAAGTATTTTGATCCGGAACGACAGTGTCGTCACCTCCCAGAACCACCCATTTGAGACCTTTGTTCTCATAATAGAATTTAATGCAGTTCTTGATCTTGATCTGGTCAGTAGCGCCCGAATAACCTGAATAAATATCTGAAGTAGTTATAACTTCCGATACAATCCCTTTTGCGGTTCTGTGGTCGGCGAGAGTCTGAAAAGCGGAGCTCAGTTCGGAATTGGTAATGATAAGATGCTGCACGTCTTCTTTCGTGCCTGTTCTTTTTGGTACTTTCATAACATCGTCTTTGTTGACGACCATATCTCTTACCGACTCGTAAAAGTCTCCGTCATCCCATTTGCTGACAGAACTTTTATTTTCACCGTTCCTGTACGTCAGAACGAAAGTCAATTCCTTTGCCTCCAAAAGCCTGCCTGTTCTTATATCATATTCGAACGGCGATATCAGGAAATTAAATATCGTATAACAGCTCAATTTACTCGTTCCAGCGAACTTAACGTCGGATGCCGGATAATATTGATCCCTCAGCGAGGAATAATCCGGATCGACATATTCAACTTTTCCGGAAAAGCTTACCGGAACGATCTGCTGAACGGCTTTTATCAGAATATCCTCATGAACTGCGGTCCGTTCCCGTATGATCCCGGCGTTCAAATATTCTGCACCTTCAGGAACAGATACATTTACAGCTATCCACGGAATGTCCGGTTCTCCAGTGTTTTCCGAAAAAATGTTTATTTCTTTTCCGCTGAATGTGATTTCACGCACAGGCTTACCGTTGAAAAAATCTCCTGTTTTTTGAATAGCGAATTTATTCTCCAGATCGATGCCGATCGTTTTTACAGTCTGAGCGGACAACGCGAATATCAGCAAAATTACTGTCGCGAAAATTACTTTTTTCATTAGTGTTCTCCGATTTTTGTTCAAATTTTATCGTAATAGAATATATATGAAGCTGTTCTGTTAGTCAACAAAATAATAAATTGAATATTTTTACTTTTTTAAGTAAATTTGCCAACTATGTTCGCAGAGTATAAAAAATATCTGTTCAATGAATAAAAAGAATTAAAGTTCGGGACGGCAGTGAAAAGTAAAAAAAGAAAATTTTTCCTATGTTATTTCGAATCTACTCGTGAGTGCAATCAGGACTGTAAATACTGCATGACCAAAATGGAAGTGCCGCCAAAAGAGAAGGAACTGACTACTGACGAAGTAAAACGGTTCGTGGTGGATGAAGTAAAAAAGATCTGCGATACCGGGCTCATAGCTTTTTCCGGAGGTGAATTTCTCTTAAGAAAAGACGCTCTCGAGCTTTTGGATTATAACAGAAGGTCAGGTCTATACGCATTCATTAATACTAACGGCGAGATACTTACTCCTGTACTTCTGAACAGTATCAAGAGAGCCACGAAAGGAAAAGTTATCTTCGGGTTCTCGTTGGACTCGATAGATGAAAACGCGCACGGTGAAACAAGATCGAGTAAACCCGAGGATATTCTTAAGCTCGCAAGAATGTGCGACCGGGAGAAAATCGGTTATTTTTTCCTAATCACGATTACTAAGCTGAACATGAACTCGCTCGATAAAACTCTCAAGTTTCTGACAAAGCACAATATTCCGACTCTGAGATCGCCGTTCGTGCCGAGAGGCGCAGGGCAGTCAATAAAGGAGATCGCTTTTGACAGAAACGATATGGAAAAAATAATAAATCCTGCCCTCAGAGCAAATCCTCTGAATTATGTCAGCTTCACGCCTTTCTTCGCCTCTCCAGAATATATGGAGGAAACATGGAAGCTTCTCGAAGTCCCGATCTCGACTTTCGGCTGTCAGGCGGCGAGGGGCTTTATCGGAGTAAATGCGGAGGGAGACGTCGCACCTTGCGTACACCTTCTCGATGCCGGACTTGACTGTGGAAATGTAAGAAAAACACTGCTGTCTGAGATCATGGAAACGAACGCTTTGATGAAAAGTCTTGCGGACGGCAGCGAAGTGAAAGGGAAATGCGGAAAATGCCGCTATAAACATTCGTGCCGGGGCTGCAGAGCGCTGGCGTTCTATTCGTCGGGAGATCCGCTTGGAGAAGACCCGACCTGCTTCTTTGAACCGGAAGACGGTAATGCTAAATCACAATATGAGACAGATTGCAACGATAATGTAGCCGAATTCATTCGTTTTCTGGCCTTGAACAAACCCTGGAACAGGATCTTCAGCCCCGCTACATTCCGCGCAAAGTTAAAAACGGTCGCGTGGGTGCTAAGGACATACCGGAAAAGCAAAAGGACAGCAAAATGAAGATACTGCTGATTAAACCTAAATGGTTCATTAGGAACGGACTGTACAGATTCGTCAACGACATCAAATTCACGCCTCTGCATCTCGGAATAATCGCGGCACTGTCCGACGGTCATGAAGTCAAAATAGTTGACGCTGACTGGGAAGGACTACCTTATGAAGAGGATTTCGATCTAGTCGGTATCACAGTTACAACTTTCACTTCGGAGCAGGCTTTTGATATTTCCGCTAAATTCCGAAGCAAAGGGTCAAAAGTGGTTCTGGGCGGTGTTCATCCCTGCCTTATGCCCGATGAATGCCTTGAGCATGCCGACAGCATCGTGATAGGAGAAGCGGAATATACATGGCCGGAAGTCCTAAAAGATGCAGAAAACGGAGTGCTAAAAAAAATATACAGAAACGATAAGCTCGTCGATATGAAAGACGTTCCTTTTCCCAGAAGAGATCTTCTTCTGGAATCTTCCTGGATAGCCTGCGTTCAGATCACGCGCGGATGTCCTAACACCTGCCGTTACTGCTACCTTCCCAACGTACCGAGATCG
>ERZ795048.2976-NODE-2976-length-13048-cov-4.490880_pt1 | contig 13048 bp, 12 predicted proteins | sample MGYA00375132_ERZ795048 | MGnify/ENA primary metagenome ERZ795048 (study PRJEB30177, sample SAMN05720225) | activated sludge metagenome | isolation source: Anaerobic digester | place: Hong Kong | collected 2014-12-17 ...
GAACTGATAATTTAACAGTTCCCCTTCTGATTTCCTTTATTTATTATATTTTTAATTATTGAAAGGGTGATTTGTTTGCTTAAATTAATTTTAGGATTTTTCTTTAGTTTCATAATCTCATTTTTTTCTTACAGAAAAAAATCACTTACTCTTTCAGGATTTATTTCGGCAACTTTTCTAGGAACATCACTCTATTTTTTCGGAGATATAAGGTTTTTCGTTATTTTAATTTCATTTTTTGCATCTTCGAGTATAATAACAAAATTCAAAAAAAATCTGAAAGAAACACCTGAAGAAATAACGGAGAAATCCGGAAACCGTGATTATACACAGGTTATTTCAACAGGTATAATTCCTCTTATATTTACGGTTTTTTATTATTTTACAAAAGATATTTCTTTCATTATAGGCTTTGTAACCTCTGTTTCAGTTGCAAATTCAGATACATGGGCATCAGAAATAGGTGTTTTAAGTAAATCTGACCCTATATCAGTAATAAGTTTCAAAAGAGTTCCCAGAGGACTTTCCGGAGGAATTTCAGCTTTAGGTCTTATTTCTTCTTTTCTTGGTTCAGTTTTCATTTCTGCTATTTTTGCCATTCTTTTTCACGGAGAAAATAAAGTATTTTTAATTACTATTATAAGTATAACAGGAGGTTTTTTAGGTTCTCTGGTCGATAGTATTCTCGGAGCTTCTTTGCAGGCAAAATATATATCAGCGTCAGATAAAATTACTGAAAAAAGATTTTCAGACGGCAAAGAAAATAATCTAAAAAGCGGTTTAGCTTTTATTAACAATAATGCTGTTAATTTAATATCTTCAGCAGTAGTTTCTGTCTCAGCAACAATGATTTTTGTTAACATATTATGATTTATATAAAATACCGGTAAATTTTGTTTACCGGTATTTTATATATTTTTTTATAATTAAAAGAATTTAATATATATTTAATAATAAATCCCTATGAAACAGTTTCAGGATATTTATGAAAAATTTTCATGATTCTTGTTTCATGATACAATTTTTTCGGATGGGTAAAACTAATCCTAACTCATAAGGGGGGTAAAAGATGAAATCTTTTTGGCGAATTTTTTTAGTACTAAGTATAGTAGTTTTAATGTTCAGCATGTCTTTCGGTGCTACTTATGACAGAAGTAAAACTCTTGTTGCCGGTGGCGGATTGTGGAACACACCTACAAACTGGAATCCTTTCACACCATGGAATGCAACAACAGGAACCGTAGGACTTGTTTATGAAACATTATTTACATATGATCCTTTAACAGATAACCTAAGACCATGGCTTGCAGAAAAAGGTGAATGGGTATCAGATAGTGAATATCTAATAACTTTAAGAAAAGGTATTACATGGGTTGACGGTAATACATTTGACGCAAATGATGTATATTTCACATTTGATGTTTCAAGAAAATACGAACTAAGTTATTCTAATATATGGAATTACATTTCTGATGTTCAGATTGTAAGTAAATATGAGGTTAAAATAATTTTCAAAGAATCAAGATATCATGAATGGTCATACTTTTTATATCAGCAGCCTATAATGCCTCATCACGTTTGGGAAAATATGTCTCAGAGTGAATTACTTGAAACAGCTAACAAATATCCTATGGGTACAGGTATGTATAAATATGAATCAGTTGGTGCAGACAGAATGGTATGGGTAAGAAATGACAACTGGTGGGGAAACAGTCTTTTCGGAAAACCAGGTCCTGAAAGAATTGTTTACATGCAGATATCAGGTAATAATGTTGCTTTAGGTATGCTTATGAAAGGCGAACTTGATGTTTCTAACTTCTTTATTCCGGGTGTTCCGAAAATAAAATCTTTCTACGGATTAGAAACATATTATAAAGATGCTCCTTATATGTTACCGGAAAATGTTGCTATATTATTCATGGACGATAACAAAGAACCTATGAACGATTCTAATTTCAGAAGAGCTGTTGCATTTGCAATAGACACAAAAATGATAGCTGATAAAGTTTATGAAAGCCAGGTTCAGCCTGCAGGTCCTACAGGACTTATACCTATAGATTCATGGAAATCATATGTTGATACAAAAACTGAAACTGATTACGGATTCTCTTTTAATCCTGCAAAAGCAAAACAGATTCTTGCGGAAAACGGCTATAAAGATATAAACAAAGACGGTTTTGTTGAAACTCCTGAAGGAAAAACAATAAGTCTTGAGCTTATTGTTCCTAACGGCTGGACAGACTGGATGGAAGCAGCAAAAATAATGGCAACAGGTTTAAGAAATGTTGGAATAAACGTTACAGCAAAATTCCCTGATTATTCTGTTTTCTTATCATTAAGACAGAAAGGCGGATTTGACATGCTTATAGATAACGCAAGTTCAAGTGTTTCAAGAACTCCTTGGACATACTGGAACTGGGTTGCTTCAAACAGAATATACACAGATGAAATAACCGCAGGTAACTGGGGAAGATATGAAAATAAAGATTTATTCCAGAAAATAGTAGATTTTAACTTTGCAAAAGACGGTTCTGCAGAAAGCAAGAAAATTGCTGCAGAAATTGAAAAAACATTGTTAGAAGATATGCCTTCAGTACCTTTATGGTACAACGGTATGTGGTTCCAGGCTTCAACAGCTTACTGGACAAATTATCCTACTGAGGAAAATCCTGTAGGTTATCCTAGTACCTGGGGAGGAAAATGGCAGATCGGTGGTTTAGATATGCTTATTAACTTAAAACCTGTAAAATAATTTATTAACAGGCTCCTCGGAGCCTGTTTTATTTAGTCATAGTTTAAAGGAGGACGAGATGGGCAAATATTTAAGAAAGAAACTTATAATATACCTTATAACATTTTTCTTTGCCGTAACCCTTGACTGGGCAATTCCGAGATTTATGCCGGGAGATCCCATTTCTATGTTACTTGCAAGATTTAACGGACTTGAAAACAGCAGTGATATAGTAAGAAGTACTTTTACTAAATCTTTTGGTTTAGATCAACCGTTAATAACTCAGTATTTCGGCTTTTGGAAATCTTTGTTTACAGGTGATCTTGGAATAAGTATATATCTTTATCCTAAAAAAGTATCTGAAATAATATCTCAGGCACTTATATATGATATACTTCTTCTGCTTCCGGCCATTCTTCTCAGCTGGATAGTCGGGAATAAATTAGGGGCGAGATCAGGTGTAAACAAAAAAGTTGATAATATTATGATGCCTTTCTTTTATGTTTTAACTTCTTCTCCTTATTTCTGGTTTGCTGTTCTGCTCGTTTTTTTCTTTGGGGTAAAACTTCAGATTTTCCCTGTTAACGGTGCGTACAGTAATATAATGATTCCGGGATTTAATATTCAGTTTATACTGGATTTTTTATACCATTGGGTATTACCTTTCCTATCACTTTTTATGGTTATGCTTGGCGGATGGGCTATAGGTATGAGAAATATGATAATTTATGAAATGGGATCAAATTATTCAAAATATATGGAATCACTCGGAAGTTCAGAAAAACTGATAAGAAAATATGCTTTCAGAAACGCTATTCTTCCGCAGGTTACAGGTCTTGCACTTCAACTCGGTACTATAGTGGCTGGTGCTTTTACAACAGAAATTGTTTTCTCTTACCCGGGAATAGGTTATATACTTTTAAAAGCTCTTTTAAATCAGGATTACTTTCTTATACAGGGCTGTTTCCTTTTCATAGTAATATGTGTACTGGTTGCTAACTTCCTTGTTGATATAGTATACATGCTTATTGATCCGAGAGTACGATTTTCTTTCTCAGGGGAGGTCTAATAATATGAGTTTTATTGATAAATTAAAAAAGAATGATAATCTTTATTTTGCTTTGAGAAATAAAAAAGTTATTATCGGTGCTGTCATTTTTTTAGCACTTCTTATAACAGCTTTAATAGGACCTATAATAGCGCCTTATGATTATGAGGAATTCGCAGGTGCACCTTATGCAAATCCTTCCTTTCAGCATCTTATGGGTACGAGTATATTCGGAAGGGACGTTTTTTCACAGGTTTTATACGGTCTGAGATCTACTTTTGTTGTAGGTTTTGTAGGTGGAACACTCGGAACTGTAATAGGATTAATCATAGGATTTTTCGCAGGATACAGAAGCGGTTCCATGCTCGATGAAATTTTAATGATGATGACAAATATATTACTTGTTATACCGACTATAGCTCTTCTTATAATACTTTCGGCTTATCTGCCTTACAGAGGGGTTATAACACAAAGTATGATAATAGGCTTTACTTCATGGCCATGGGTTGCAAGAGCCGTACGTTCTCAGACTCTTTCGCTTAGAAACAAAGAATTTGTAAATTTATCGAGAATATCAGGAGCTTCAACTTTTAAAATAATTAAAGATGACATAGCTTATAATATGTTTTCATATGTTTTTATGGTTTATATTCTGCAGTTTGCCGGTGCTATACTTACTTCTGTAAGTCTTGATTTCATAGGACTAGGACCTACAAAAGGTATATCTCTCGGACTTATAATGCAGGATGCCGTAAACTGGAATGCTATACAGTTAGGTATGTGGTGGTGGGCTATACTTCCCGGAGTTGTACTTACTGTTCTTGTTACTTCGCTTTATTTTATAAATACAGGACTTGACGAAGTTTTCAATCCTACACTGAGAGAGATGTGATAATATGACTGAAAAAATACTTGATGTTAAGGATCTTAAATTATATTATAAAACACTTAAAGGCTATGTTAAAGCAATAGACGGAATTAATTTTGATATAAAAAGAGGTGAAATTCTCGGTATTGCGGGAGAATCAGGATGCGGTAAATCTACACTCGGAAACGGACTTATTCTTCTGAAAAAACCTCTTAATTATATTTCCGGTCAGGCAAACCTCAACGGAAAAAATATAATGAATTTAAAAAACAAAGAAATGAATACTCTAAGATTTAAAGATATTTCTATTATTCCTCAGTTTGCAATGGATGCATTCAGTCCGACAAAAAAAATTAAAACTTTTATTTCTGATATAGTTTCACAGCATAATATAAATCCGGATGAAAAATTTTTTGATAAAGTTCGCGAGAGACTTGATATGGTAAATCTTAATCATTCAGTTCTCAACAATTACTCAATAGAACTTTCCGGAGGCATGAAACAAAGACTTGTTATGGTTATTTCAACACTTCTTGACCCCGAACTTCTTATATGTGATGAAGTAACTTCGGCTCTTGATGTAAGTTCACAGAGATTTGTCGCTAATATGATAGGTGACTTCAGGGATAAGAAAATAATTGGTTCAGCTATTTTTATAACTCATGACCTTTCTATTCTTTATCAGATAGCTGACAGAATCATGGTTATGTATGCAGGACATATTGCTGAAATAGCTGATTCGGACACAATAGTAAAAAATCCGAAACATCCTTATACAAAAGCACTTATATCATCACTTCCGAAAAATGATGTACAGTATAAAGACGAACAGTTAAGCGGTATTGACGGAACTCCTCCTAATCTTCTGAATATAGGTGAAGGATGCCGTTTTAGATTCAGATGTAAATATGCAACCGACATATGTGCAAAACAAACACCTGTTCAGGAAGAAATCTCTTCCGGTCATACGCTTGCATGCTGGAATTATAAAAAAGCCGGGAGTGATAAAAATGTCTGAAACTATAATGAAAATAGATCATCTTCAGAAAGATTTTTCAATTGGTCTTATGTCTAAGAAAAAAGTTCACGCAGTAAACGATGTTTCGTTTGATATAAAAAAAGGTGAAATAATTTCACTGATAGGTGAAAGCGGAAGCGGAAAAACAACTATAGGAAAATTAATTCTGAGACTTCTGAGACCTTCTGACGGTCACATATACTACAATGACAAAGATATAACAACAGATTACAAAAACAAAAGAGATTATTACAAGAAAGTTCAGGGTATTTTTCAGGATCCTTTTGCTTCCTTTAATCCTCTTTTTAAAATAGACAGAATATTTGATATGATTTTCAAAAATTTTATCGAATCAGATAAAAATAAAAAAGAAAAAATAAACGATGCACTTAAATGCGTAGGAATGAATCCTGAATTTATACTGAGAAAATATCCGCATCAGCTCAGTGGCGGACAGTTACAGAGGCTTCTTATTGCAAGAGCGCTTATAATGGATGTAGATGTACTTGTGGCAGATGAACTTATAAGTATGCTTGATGCTTCAACAAGAATAGACGTTCTCAATCTTCTCGCAAGTATATGTAAAGAAAAAGGTATGGCTGTTCTTTTTGTTACACATGATCTTTCTTTAGGATATTATATAAGTGACACAACTCTTATAATGCACAGAGGAAATCTTGTTGAAAAAGGTAAAACCTCTCTCATTTATAATAATCCCGTGCATCCTTATACACAGATGCTTTTGAAATCTATACCGGACATAGGTAAAAGATGGGATAAAAATGAAAAATTTTTACCTGAAGATATAAATAAAAAAATTGATGATTTTTATAAAAACTCAGATATCAAAAAAGGTTTTATTGAAGTCGAAGACGATCACAAAGTGCTGTTCAGTTTATAAACAACGGGAGGGGTATCAATGTACAGATTTAAAGATAACTTTTTTTGGGGCTTTTCCGTTTCGGGTTTTCAGTTTGAAATGGGTGACAAAGAAGGTAAAAATACTGATAAAAACACTGACTGGTATAAATGGGTAAATAACAGACTAACTGTTTCAAACGGTATAGTAAGCGGTGACTATCCTGAAAACGGTCCTGATTATTTCACTTATTATGACATGGATCATGAATATATGAAAGATATGGGCTGTAATATGCTGAGAACAGGTATAGAATGGTCAAGAATTTTTAAGAATTCAACTGAAAATGTAAAAGTTGCCGTGGTAAAAAATAATGATGATATAGTTAATATTGAAATATCAGAAAAAAATATTGCTGAACTTGATAAACTTGCAGATAAAGAAGCAATTGAAAAATACAGGGAAATTTTTATAAATGCAAAAAATAAAGGGATGAAAATATTTCTTAACCTGTGGCATTTCACACTTCCGTTATGGATTCATGACCCTGTTAAAGTTAATAATTTCAGGGAAGGACCTTTTGGATGGGCCGATGATAAAACTGTTGTAGAATTTGTAAAATATGCGGCTTTTATAGCTTATAAATTTAATGATATTGTTGATTACTGGTCGACGGAAAATGAGCCACGGGTTGTTTCTTCTCTTGGATATATTGAATGTAACGCAGGTTTTCCGCCTGCAATAATGAATGAAAATTTTTACGTAAAAGCTCTTAAAAATCAGGCACAGGCTCATACAAGAGCTTATGATGTAATGAAAAAATTTACGGATAAACCGATAGGACTTATATACGCTTTCACATGGGCTACTCCTCTTAATCCCGAAGACTCATGTATAATTGAAAGGGCTATGTATGAATCATCTTATTATTTTATGGATATGATAACAAAAGGTCTCTATGATGATGATTTGAGCGGTAAACAGCGATACCGTGAAGATATGGATAACAGATGTGATTTTATAGGTATTAACTACTATGCAAGAACAATGTTTACAAAATCGGAAAATGGCTTAAGATCTGTAAACGGATACGGTCAGGCATGTACAGGAATGGAAAAATCATGTGACGGACGTCCTGTTTCCGATATAGGCTGGGAAATATACCCGGAAGGACTTAAATATGTTCTTCTTGACCTTCAGAAAAAATATGAAAAACCAATGATTATAACAGAAAACGGTATTTCGGATACCGAAGATATATGGAGAAAAAATTATCTGATAAGTCATCTTATAATGGCTCATCAGGCCATTGAAAGCGGAGCTGATCTTTTCGGATATCTTCACTGGAGTTACTCTGACAATTATGAATGGGCTAAAGGACTTCAGAAAAGATTCGGAATAATAGGTATAGACTTTAAAACTAAAAAAAGAACTCCGAGACCTTCATATTATCTTTTCAGGGAAATAGCAAAAAACAACAGCATACCTGATGATATGACTGATTTTGCAAAATTTCCGTATAATTATCTAAAATAGACTCCGAATATTTTCGGAGTTTTATCCTTTAATCAGAGAGGTGAAAAAATGGCCACACTCCGAGACATCTCAAAATACTCCGGAATATCTATATCAACGATTTCAAGAGTATTAAACGGAAACACTAATGTTTCAGAAGAAACGAGAAAAAAAGTTCTTAACGCCATAAAAGAATTCGGATACACAAGAACAGATATGCTGAAAAATTCATCAAAAAAAACAATAGGTGTACTTATACCTAATGTCAGAGGTCAGCATTATAACCTTATTGCCGACGGAATAGAAAAACAGCTTCTGGAACAGAATTACGAAATGTTTCTTACCACCACAAACAGTCTGTTAAAAAAAGAAATAGCAATACTTGATGAACTTCTTCTGAGAAAAGTTGACGGAATAATAATATGTACTTCAAAAGAAGATGATAATTATATAGAAAAACTTATAAATTCCGCAATACCTGTTGTAGTTGTAGACAGAAAAGACAGCGAGATTCAGATAGATTCTGTCAGTATAGACAATTATAATTCAGGAATACGTTCCGTAGAATATCTTTACTCGATGGGACACAGAAAAATTCTTTTTATAACAGGTGACCCCGGTATATACTCTTTTTCCGAAAGAAGAAAAGCTTTCATAGATTACTCTTATAAAAAGAAAGATCTCGAAATATATTTTGAAACCGGTGGTTATTCCGCAGAACACGGATATAAAGCTACCAAAAAATATCTTGAAAACAGGAAACTTGATGTAACGGCAATATTTTATACAAATGACTGGCAGGCAATGGGCGGAATAAAATGTCTTCACGACCACGGTATAAAAATACCGAAAGAAATTTCTGTAATGGGTTTTGATGATGATTTTTATTCTTCATATATTTTTCCTGCCTTAACAACTATGGCGCAGCCGAGAACCGAAATAGGAATAAATGCGGCAAGTCTTCTTATAGAAAGAATAGAACACAGATGTAAAAGCAAAGTAAAAAGAAAAATTCTTCTTCCTACCGAACTTACGGAAAGAGAATCTGTTCTGAATATTTCTTCGGGGAAGTGATTTTATGAATCGTATAATACCTATAAATAAAGGATGGAAAGTTGAAAACAATGATAAAACAATGAAATTTTCAGCTGATATGCCTTCAACTGTTTTTGAAATTCTCGAAAAAGAAAATATAACTAATATTTTTTACGGTAAAAATGAAAAAAATACTGCATGGATATACAATGATTCCTGGTTTTTCATAAAGGATTTCGATGCAGAACAGACTGATATAGAAAATAATACTGTTTATTTATCTTTCTACGGAATAGATACATTTTCAAATATATATATAAATAAAGTTTTTGTCGGAAAAACAGATAATATGTTTTTAAAATATAAATTTGAAATCAATAAATTTATACATCCCGGTAAAAATACCATCGAAGTAGAAATTGAAAGTCCCGTAAAAAAAGCGGATGAAATAGATGATGTACAGCTTAAAATACATAAATTTTCAATACCGGGTGTTGAAAAAATAAGAAAAGCTCCTTATTCTTTCGGTTGGGACTGGGGTCCGATAATTCCGGATATGGGAATATGGAAAGATGTTGAAATAGAATTCAAAAATACATTTTCCATACCGGATTATTATCTTACAACAGACTATGATAATGAAACAGATACAGGATATATTAATATAAAATTTGACGCAGAAGCTCCTGAAAACTTTTTTTACAAAATAATAATAGAGAATCCGTCCGGAAAAAATATATGTTCTGAATTTATAAAAAAAGAACTTCACATCAAAATAAAAAATCCTGATATCTGGTGGATAAAAGAACTCGGAACTCCTAATCTTTACAGACTTAAAATAGAACTTTATGATTCAGGAACCCTTTCAGAATCTGCTTCTTTCAGTTTCGGTATAAGACGTATAAAACTTGTAAAAAATCCTGATCAGTGGGGTGAATCTTTTTATTTTGAATTAAACGGAATACCTGTTTTCGCTAAAGGTGCAAATTTTATTCCTACTGATTCTGTTCTTACAAGAGGTAAAAAACTATCTCTTTATAAAAAACTTGTAGATGATTCCGCAGAAGCTAATTTCAACATGTTAAGATTATGGGGCGGAGGAATTTATGAAGATGAGGAACTTTATAAACTTTGTGACGAAAAAGGTATTCTTCTCTGGCAGGATATGATATTCGCATGCAAACCGCAGCCTCTTTACTCAGAATTTACGGAAAATATAAAAAAAGAAACTGAATACAACATAAAGAGACTTAGAAATTTTACATCACTTTCAATATGGGTAGGAAATAACGAAATAGAAACCGCATGGGCAGACTGGGGATGGAAATATATTTTTGAGGAAAAATTCATGAAAAAATATACAGAAATCTTTGAAAACATACTGCCTGATATCGTTAAAAAATATGACCCCGAAAGATTTTACTGGCCGAGTTCACCTTCCGGCGGCGGAAATTTTATAAATCCTAATGATATGAATTCAGGAGACTCCCATTACTGGGAAGTATGGCATAATTCAAAACCGCTTACCGCTTACAGGGAATTTAATTCAAGATTTATGTCTGAATTCGGTTTTGAATCATTTCCTGATATAAAAACTATAAAAACATTCTGTGAAGAAAAAGACTTAGATTTTTATTCGGAAATAATGGAAAACCATCAGAAAAACGAAGCCGGAAATAAAAAAATATTTGATTACATGAACAACAGATTCAGTATACCGAAAAAGTTCGCAGATCAGGTAACTGTTTCACAGTTAACTCAGGCAGAAGCTATGGAATACGGAGTAGAACACTGGAGAAGGCTTAGAAATGATAACAGATGTATGGGGGCTCTTTACTGGCAGTTAAACGACTGCTGGCCTGTAGCAAGCTGGTCAAGTATAGACTATTACGGAAGATGGAAAGCATTACATTATTTTGCAAAAAGATTTTACAGTACATTACTTCCGAGTATTAATGCAGAAAATAAAAGTCTGGAATTCTGGATAACAAATGATTATTATACAGACAGAAAAGGAATTTACAGTTATAAAATATTTGACATCAGCAGTAGGCTTATTAAAGATTTTTCCCTAGAAATAACAGCAAAAAAACTTTTTTCCGAAAAAATAGCAGATATTCCTTATAACGGAGAAAATCTTTATATTTTCTGCAGTTTTGAATCAGAAGGAAAAATTTACAGAAATTCAAAACTTACAGCTTCACCTAAAGATTATCATCTTACAAAACCTGAAATTAGCTTTAAACTTGAAAAAACCGGTTTTTGCAGCTATACATTAACTTTGAAATCGAATAATATTTCTTTGTATACATTTATAGAAGCTGACTTTGATTTCAAAGCCTCAGATAATTATTTTAACATGTACAAAGACCAGGAAATAATTCTTGAAATACTCACAGAAAATGATTATGAAAAAGATTTTCTGTCACAGAATATTTTTGTTAAGTCATTATACGATCTTATATATTAAATAGGATCCCGTAAGGGATCCTATTCTTTTGAATATTCTCTTAAAAATCCGTAAACATCTATATCTACAACACCTTTTCCCGGCCAGAAATTTCCCTGCTTTATACATCCTTCAAAAAGAAAACCGTTTTTAACAAGAACATTTGCCGATGCCTTATTCTGAGGCATAACCTCAGCCTGAATACGATTTATCTCAGTATATGCAAATAAATATTTTTTAAGTACTTTAAGTGCCTCTGTTGCAATTCCTTTTCCCCAGTATTCTTCGGCAAGAAAATAACCAACTGTACACATATTTACCTTTTCTTTAAAATTCATTAATTCAATAATTCCTGTAAGTTTCATACCGGATTTTTTTTCAAATATACCGAGTTTTATATTCAGTTTTTTATTAAAATCTCTTTCAAAATGTCCTATCATTTTTTTTACAGTACTGTAATTTTTTTTAGGAATAATTCCGCAGTATTTAAAAACATTGCTGTTACTGTAAATTCTGAAAAGATCATCAGAATTTTCTTCCTCTATTTTTTTTAATACAAGTCTTTCCGAATCAATATACGGATATTTTCCGAATACATTGTTAAAATTCATATTTAACCTCCGGTAACATAAAATTATTTTTTTATGTAGACATCAAGCTGATTAAAAGGTATTTCTATGCCGTTACTGTCAAATTCATTTTTGATTATTTTTGCAATTTCAAACTGAGATCCGAGAAATTTATCTTTTTCAACCCAGTATTTTACGGAAAAATCTATAGAAGATGCCCCGAATCCTGTAAAAAGGATAACAGGATTATGATTTTCATCTTTATAAAGTTCAGGATAAGAATTAACCGCTTTATTAAGAAGCTCTAAAACTTTTTGTAAATCACTATTATATGCGACACCAACATTTATTTCATTCCTTCTGAATCCCTGAGGCCAGAAATGAACTATTGTTGACCCCCATACAACTTTACTCGGCATATTTATGGATTTCCCATCAAAAGTATTCATATGTACATGATTTAATTTTATTTCTTTTACAACTCCGGAAGTACCGTTTATATCAACTGCTTCCTCTTCTACAATAAGCTTATTAACCATTATAAGAATTCCGCATATCATATTTTCAAGAGGTTCTTTAACAGCGAGACCTATAATGATACCGGAGACCCCCAGTCCTGCAAGTACAGGAGCAAGATCTTTAAAAAGCACTGATATTATTATAAAAACAGCAAGAGAATACATAGCAAGATTTATAAGAGTTTTCATAGTATTTTTATACTGCAGATTTATTTTTTCCGTTTTTTCGGATACTTTCAGAATACTTTTATAAATTATTTTACCTATAATTTTTGCAATAATAAAAACTATAATACTTATACCTATCCTCACAACCCAGTCAATCAACAAATTAAAATCCATAATATCCCCCTCCTAAAACCATTTTTTCTTTTTAAAAACCAAAAGCATAATAACAACTATAATAACCATTATACCTACAATTAAAGGGTATCCCAT
>ERZ795048.2978-NODE-2978-length-13046-cov-8.556616_pt1 | contig 13046 bp, 7 predicted proteins | sample MGYA00375132_ERZ795048 | MGnify/ENA primary metagenome ERZ795048 (study PRJEB30177, sample SAMN05720225) | activated sludge metagenome | isolation source: Anaerobic digester | place: Hong Kong | collected 2014-12-17 ...
ATTGCATTTACGGCGTGGACATACAGCAAATTGCCATACAAATTTCAAAACTTCGATTTTTTATTTCGCTTATTGTTGACCAAAAAGTAAACGACAGCAAACCAAACCGCAACATATTGAGTATGCCCAACCTCGAAACCAAGTTTGTTGCAGCCAATACCTTGATTGGGCTAGATAAACCACAGCAAATGACCTTAATGGCTGGCGATGTGGAACGTTTAGAAAAAGAACTCGCTTCAATTCGTCATAAAATATTCTTTACCCGAAAATACTCAGCTAAAAAAGCATTAAAGAAAAAAGAAAAAGAAAAACGAGAAGAATTACAAACCGCCCTAACACAAAGCGGGTTCAGTAAAAATGTAGCTGGGCAAATTGCAGGTTGGAATCCTTTTGACCCAATGCAATCAGCTAAGTTTTTTGACCCGGAAACAATGTTTGGTTTTGATGGTGGTTTTGATGTTGTGATTGGGAATCCTCCATATGTTAGTGTTAAAGCTATTCCAGATTCTTACAAAAAAATATACTCTAAATGCTACATTGCTGGTGAAGGTAGATTTAATCTATTTACATTATTTATTGAAAAAGGATACAAATTATTAAATAGTTGTGGTTCTTTAACTTTTATAATACCTGAAGGCATCTATTCTAATATTGAATACAGACATATACGAAAGCTATTACTTGAAAAAACAAGAATCAACCGAATATGCCTATTTAGTAATAGAGTTTTTGATGCATCTGTGGATACAACTGTTCTTAGTTTTACAAACAAGAATGAATTTAACGAAAGAATTGCAATAGATAAAGACATCTTTAAGACTACACTTTCACTTTCTCAAAAAAAAATTTCTAATTATCCTTTTTACTTATTTCCAACTAAATTAAACGAAGTTACATCCACTATTGTTGATAAAGCAATATTAAGTTCTGAATTTGATAGGATTTCTAATTGTTTAGAAATTCAACAAGGTATAATTTATTCAGGTCAAGAAAAAGAAGATGTATTTTCTAATAAAATAATTAACAATACATACAAAAAATGTCTTGATGGACGGGATGTTTTAAAATGGTATATAAATTGGGATAAAAAACAAGAAAATAAATACATTTCTTTCACAGACAAATTACATAGGGCAAGGGAAGAACGTTTGTACTTAGCCAATAAAAAGATACTTATTCCTAGGAGAGCAACAAGCATTTATGGTACAATAGATGACTCTCAGTTTTATGTTCTTAATACTGCATATATATGCCTTGCAATAAACAGCCAATATAGAATTGAGTATTTGTTAGCATTATTGAATTCAAAATATATAAATTTTATTTACAACCAATTGTTTTTTGGTTGGCAAATAACTATTCCTGCTTTAGATATTTTACCTGTAAAAAAATTAAGTCCAAAAGACCAAAAACCTTTAATCAACCTTGTTGACAAAATCCTCATTACAAAAAAAGCCAATCCCAAAGCCGATACATCTTCATTAGAAAAGCAAATAGATGAGATGGTTTACAAGTTGTATGATTTAACGGAAGAAGAAATAAAAATAATAGAAGGAGGCATAAAATGATTTATACAGAACAGCAATTAGAGAGATTTAGTAAGCCACCCTTTAAGTATGAAACAAAACAAGTAATAGACACCCATACTGAAATCAGAAAAGCTATTGAAACTTATTGGGACAAAGATGCGATTAAGAAAAAATACAATCTAAATGTACTACCTGAACTTGATCCTTTTTTGCAGGGTTCTTATGCAAATGATACAAACGTGACACAATCAAGCGATGTTGACATTGTAATTAGATTGGTAACCGTTTGGCGAGCTGATAAAACTTCCCTTTCTGCTTCAGATGCGGAGAGATACGAAAACAACACTAAAAACTGTGAATATAAATTCATTTGGTTTAATCAAGATATTTTAGAATGTTTACAAAGTCATTTCGGAAATGGATTTGTTGTGAATGACCCAAAGTGTTTAACACTAAGGAAACACAGTAAATTTTGTGATGCAGATATTATCCCTGCTTTTACATATAAACTTTTTGGACTTTATCCGAGTCCTGAAACTGAAAAATTTAAAGAGGGTATTTGTTTTGATACAAATGATGGAAAGCAAATAATAAACTTTCCTAAATTGCATAAACAATCTTTGATTGATAAAAGCAAAGATACAAATGGTAATTTCAAGGAAACCGTGCGGATGTTCAAGAACTTGAAAGATGCATTACTTGATAATGGAAAAATCTCAGAAGACATTGCAAAATCTTATTACATTGAAAATTTACTATATAATATACCCAACAATTTATTTATTGGTACATACAAAGAAAAGTTTTTAAATATTTTGGAAAAGTTAATCAATGATTTTAATGATAATTCAGTTGCGAAATATTCTTGTGCAAATGGAGTTCATAAACTAATATCAGATACGACATGGCAAACAAATTTTCTTAAACAATTTTTAACAGCACTCTGCTTAATACGAGATAACAATGCATTTTAGATATTACAAATCGGAGAAACTCATTTTGTTCTTAATCGGGCTCACAGTTCTGATTGGAGCATTTGTAACATTTGTTGTTCACCCATACGTTGAACATGCACCCGATACAATACGCAACTTTATTGTATTTACGGAAATGTTTTCCGTTCCGTTTTTCATTTCAATTGTTTTTCTTTACATCAACCATGATGGCTGGAAGAGATGGTTTTGTAAATGGTTAATTGATGTTCCAGATTTGAACGGCAGATATGAAGGTCAATTGGAATCATCTTATCAGACAAACGGAGCAAACACTATTATTCATTGTGCCGTTGAAGTAAAGCAAACGGCATCAAACATTACTATTTCCGCTTACTTTTTTAATTCATTGACAAATGAGAATTCAAAATCGGATAGTGTAATTGAATTGATTGAGAAGCAGAAGAACGGTTCCTTTCTTCTATATTACATCTACACAAATACACCAGGTAGATTACATCCGGCATTAAATATCCATGAAGGAACAACCGTTTGCATTTACTATCCAGACAAAAAAACTTTATCGGGAGAATATTACAATAGCAGACCATTGACAGGTAAATTTGAGGTTGAATGGAAATCAGATAAACTAATTCATCGTTTCAAATGATAATATCCACCGCAGCAGCCACACACATTGTCAAGCCGCACAAGCCTAAGCTAAAGCCAAAGCTTGCCAAAGAGTGTGTCTGCCCCAACCCAGAGAGAATTTCAAAATTTTTCTCCCACTCTTTAAAGAAAAAATTAAAACACGCCAATCCGCCAGCAGTCGGACAGGCACACGGGCGACACAGACAGAAAAGAAAATGAAACGAATGACAAGTTTAATATGAAAGTGCAATTTGACAGCGAAACAGACCGAGACAAGAACCGCCAGTGCATAACACGGTATATAAAAAATTGGGCAGATACTACTGAAATCAAGGGTTGTAGCTCGCTTCAAACTTTTTATCGGTTTGACAGTGCCGTGCTCCGAAGTGCCCAACTTTTCATATACCGAAACCGTTAGGGCACATGCTAAAAACCCGACCCACAAATGGCACATTTGGTTTTGCCCGACACATAAGCCGACCCTTCTCAAAACCAAAAGAGCCATTTTTTGCCAACGCACCGACAGACAGGGCGACAATTTATCAAACACTTTTTATCTTGAAAAACGATATAATCAAAATATAAAAGCTATTTTAGCTCCCTGACTTATTGTCGACATGAACAGAATAAAAGAAATACTGGAAGAAAAGGGTATTAAGCAAACTTGGTTGGCTGAAAGACTTGGAAAAAGCTACAACATGGTCAATGGCTATGTACAAAACCGACAGCAACCAAGACTTGAAGTACTTTTTGAAATTGCTAAGATTTTGGAAGTCGACCCAAAAGAATTAATCAAAACAGAGAAGCCTAGCAAATGATATTAGATAACGAAAATGAAAATTTAAAAGTCCACGAGTGGATTGCCTCTTACACCGAACAAGGGAAACTGGACATTGTAACCGGGTACTTTACTATTGGTGCTCTTGCTTGGCTTTCAAAAACTGTAAATGATAAAATTTCGGACTTTAGGCTTGTACTTGGTGACATTGTTAATTTTGACTCTATAGACCAGCGGCCTTTAGACTTGCTAAATGAAAACATTAGCATTGAAGCTTCTCTAAAATTAAGTTCTTTATCAAAAGAAGCTGTTATTTTTCTAAAGCAGGACAAAGTCGTAGCTAAAACGTTAGAACCAAATTTTTGCCATGCTAAGAGCTACTTATTCAATCCTGACAAAAAAGACGATAGAAATAAGTACTTCATTTCAGGCAGTTCAAACCTTACAGAAGCAGGAATTGGGCTAAAGCACACGAATAACATTGAGTTAAATATTGCCGAAACGGGGAACAATAACCAATACAAGGAACTTGTTGAATGGTTTGATTCTTTGTGGGTAAGACCGCAAGCACACATAGAAAAAACTTTGGTTTCACCTGACGGAACTAACACGAAAATAGATTTCAAGCAATATTTGATAAATGAAATTGAACGGATTTTCATCAAATACACTCCGAGAGAACTATACTACAAAGTTTTATTTGAATTATTCGGCAATCAACTTTTAGAAACAGAAAACGACCCTGACTTTAACAGGCAAATTGGAAGATTAGAAAATTCCGTTGTATTCAACACCCTTTATGAATTTCAGAAAAAAGGTGTGCTCAGTTTGATTCGAATGCTTCAAAAGTATAACGGGGCTATTTTGGCTGATGCAGTTGGTTTGGGTAAAACATGGAGTGCTCTTGCAGTTATTAAATTCTTTCAACTTCAGGGGCGTGAAGTTTTATTGCTTTGTCCCAAGAAGCTTGAACACAACTGGAGAAGATATTTAAAACATCAGGATTCACGCTTCGAGAAAGATCAATTTGATTTTTTCTTACGTTTTCACACAGACATGCACGAAGACAGGGTTGAAAAATACGTTGACCGTGCCGACAAATACTTTACCAACGACAAACCTAAACTGATTGTCATTGATGAAAGCCACAACCTTAGAAATGATAAATCAAACCGGTATAAATTTTTGCTTGAGCAGATTCTTAAAGAAAATGAAGATATAAAAGTATTGTTGCTATCAGCAACACCCATTAACAATTCACTAAATGACATCCGAAACCAATTCAAATTAATGGTTCAGGGTGATGTTGGTGGTTACGAAGAAACCTTAGGCATCAGAAATTTGGATTACACTTTCCGAACAGCCCAAAAGGTATTCAATGAATGGCGGGAAGAACCAAGCCCAAGAATAAGTGATTTCATTAAAAAGCTACCAGCCAACTTTTTTACACTTACCGATTCATTAATTGTTGCTCGTACACGAAAAATGATTGAAGGGCAGCAGATAGGACTAAGCTTTCCAGTAAAGACAAAACCTTTAAATCTATTTGTTACACCGAGTCAGCTAGGAAATTTTGAGTCCTTCGAAGAATTGTTTGACCATTTCCCACCGATGCTTTCGGGCTACCAACCTTCTTTTTATTTGGAAGAAGAAGACGAAGAAGAAAAAGACGTACTGCATGACGAAAGACAAAGAGACCGCTTTTTGGTGAAGATGATGTACATCTTGATGGTTAAGCGACTAGAATCTTCATGGTATTCCTTCTACTCTACCGTTGAAAAAATAAAAGACCATCACCAAAATGCTTTGGACAAAATAAAAGCTTATCAGGAAGGCAAAGCCAACAGCAAACTAAATGAAAAGGATGAAAACCTTTTTGATGATGATGATTTGCAGGACGATTATGAAGAACTCACTTTAGGTAAAAAACGAAAGATTAATCTCTCTGATATTGACGCATCAGGAAACTTGGAGAACTTCAAGAAGGATTTAAAGAAAGATTTGGATGCTCTTGACAATCTTTTCATTAATCTCCAAAAGTTTGAAAACAAAATAGACAAGGAAACTGTCCGACCCGGAAATCTTATTTCAGCAGACGATAAATTGCAAACACTGATTGCTGAAATCAACAAGAAAAGGGCAACTGGTGAAAACAATGGAAACGTAAAAGCGGTCATCTTCACCGTTTATCGTGACACTGCTCAATATCTTTTTGACCAACTAAAAAGTCGTGGTTTTGACAAACTCGCTATGGTTTCAGGTTCCGGCTCGCAGACCAGTGATTCAGATGAAGAAACAAAAAACTTTGAACCTATTCTAGAACGCTTTGCTCCATATACCAAATTATACATGGAAAAGGAATGGGACTTTCAAACACCTAAAAAAGGAATAGAAGCATATCACGAATGGATTTCCTGGGTGGCACAAAACCATCCTAAAACCTATACAAAAATTCAACAACCGATTGATATTCTGATAGCCACGGATGCATTAAGTGAAGGGCAAAATTTACAAGATGCCGACATGGTAATCAATTACGATATTCACTGGAATCCTGTTAGAATAATTCAGCGTTTGGGGCGTATTGACCGTTTGGGTAGTCCGAACAAAAAAATATTTGGCATCAATTTTTGGCCATCCAACAACATCAACTCTTACTTAAATCTACAAGGAAGAATTGAACAACGCATGGCAGCCATGAAGTTGGCAGGTGCCGAAGTAGATGAAAAATTCTCCGAAACCTTCCAAGAAATGATTCATGACGAATCACTTGACCAACGCATGAAAAACCGCATGATGGAGCAAATGCAGGTTACCTTTGACGATTTGGACGGCAATGAAACCTTTGGCTTTGACGACCTTTCTTTGGAGCGGTACAGACAAGATTTATTGGAAGAATTCAATAAAGACAAAGTCAAATATCTGCGTATGCCTAAAGGCGTTTATACAGGCTTTAAAGCCGACACTTCTTTGTGTGCCGAAAACGGTTTGATTGCTTTGCTTGGCTATCCTGCTCGTCCGGCAAAATCACCAGAACACGAATACAAAGTTTTTGACCTTCTATACATCAACAAACAGGGTAAATTGGTTCTGCTTAACCAAAAAGACGTGTTGGATACCTTAACCCATCATAAGGACAAAGACCGTTTTGTACCTGATGAGATAGATAAAGGCGATGATGCAGCCATTCAAGAATTGGTGAGTGCTATTAAAGCATGGCTAGATAGCCAAGCATCAGAAGAACAAGTACAAGAAGACGGCACTACCAAAAAAGTAATGGGAACAGAAGCAAAAGACCTTTTATCAAAATTGAGAAAGGGAGATAAAGACGCTTTATCCCGAGTAAAACAAAACGTCAAAGTGGATGAAAAATTCCAACTTGACAATTTCGATTTAATCACTTGGTTTTTAGTAACAGCATAGATATGAAACTACAGATATTCAATCAGGTTAATTTCCTTCAGGCACTCAAAGCACTTTTCAAAGACTTGAAAGTGCCCATGAACTACGTGGCGGACGAACCCACTACAGCAAAGGAAATCCTGAAAGACACCTATAAGGGCAATGACACTTTCCAACTCATGGATGATGTCTATTTCGTTGGCATGGTGGACGATGCAGCTTTTGAGGGCAATAAATCTTTGGATTCAGAAAAAATCAAATCTGATTATGATGGCATCCTGATTTTTGGAGTTACACTTAAAAACAGACCCAACGGACTGCTTCCAACCCGTTCACAATTGGCTGAAATTTCAAGAGCCTTCAACCGTGAGTTTTATTATACACCTGTGGTGGTTGTTTTCAAATACGGAAATTACCTAGCTTTTGCCAATACCGAGCGATTGAAGTACAAGCAGGAATGGCGTGAAGGTGAAAAGGCTGGCAAAGTAAGCTTATTGCGTGATATCCATATTGAGAAACCACATTCAGGACATGAACGCATTTTAGCCGAACTTCAAATTCCTACTTCAGGGAAAAAACAAGTTGACTCCTTTTCCAAGCTCTACACCTATTGGCAGGAAGTATTTAGCGTAAGCCTGCTCAATAAGAAATTCTACCAAGAACTTTCCAACTGGTATTTCTGGGCAACACAGCATGTGACTTTTCCGGGTGGACCGACCATTGCCGATGCTCACCAGAAGAATGTCAAATTGGAAGACTTATTGCAAGAACATCGAGCAACCAATGTAATTCGTATGTTGACTCGATTACTTTTTGTGTGGTTTATCAAGGAGAAAAAACTGATTCCTGAAGAGCTTTTTGAACTGGATGCTTTACAAAAGGATATTCTAAAAGAAATCGAACCCTTTAATCAAGTAGGGACCTTGTATTCAGAACGAAACAAAGAAAGCATTTACTACAAAGCCATTTTGCAAAACCTGTTTTTTGCTACGCTCAACTGCCCCATTGAAGCAGATGGTTTAGACAAGAGAAGTAGGGGTTTTAGAGATTTAAAAACCAAAACGGGTAATGAAGCAAGAGGAAAACACCAAGGCATAGATTATCTATTGAGATACAAGGAGTATTTTAAGAACCCTGAAGCATTTTTATCACTTGTCAATTCAAAAGTTCCATTCTTAAATGGTGGCCTTTTTGAATGTTTAGACGATAAGACAAATAAAAAACTTATTGATGGTTACTCTGATAATTTAAAAGGATATGGTGAACAGCTCATTGTACCCGATTATCTCTTTTTTGGCGTAGAAGAAGAAACCGACCTGAGCGACATTGTTGGTATTAAGGATAAAAAGTACAAACAAGCTGCCGTAAAAGGCCTGATTAATATCCTCAAATCCTACAAGTTTACCATTACTGAAAATACCCCGATTGAAGAAGACGTAGCACTTGACCCTGAACTATTGGGTAAGGTATTTGAAAACCTGTTGGCTAGCTACAACCCCGAAACCAAAACCACAGCACGTAAGCAAACCGGCTCCTTTTATACCCCTCGGGAGATTGTTAACTACATGGTGGATGAAAGCTTGATTGCTTATCTCAAAAATGCCATTAAGGATTGGGGCGGATTGGATGACGAAACCTTGGATAAAGAACTCCATGTGTTGACCTCCTTTGATAACAAAGTACCTTTTGCTGAAAACCCCAAATTGCAAAAGGAAATCATTACTGCATTAAGTACTTGCACCATTCTTGACCCAGCTTGCGGTTCGGGTGCTTTCCCGATGGGCATATTGCAGAAAATGGTGCACATCCTCCAAAAGCTTGATCCGGATAATAAGGTTTGGAAAGAAGTGCAATTAGAAAAAGCCGAACAAGACTCAAAAGCAGCTTTTGAGATAGAAGACAAGCAAGCCCGTGAAGAACGCTTACTGGAAATAAACGAAGCCTTTGACCAAAGCATTAACGACCCGGACTATGCCCGTAAATTGTTCTTAATTGAAAACTGTATTTATGGCGTGGATATACAACCCATTGCTACCCAAATCTCTAAGCTCCGCTTCTTTATCTCTTTGGTGGTAGAGCAAAAGGTAAACGCTGAGAAAAACAATTTTGGCATACGACCTCTGCCGAATTTGGAAACGAAGTTTGTGGCGGCTAATACGCTTATTGGCATCAAAAAAGACGGTGGCTTATTTGAAACCGATGAAGTTAAAAAACTGGAAAACGAACTTAAAATCGTTCGACATAAGATTTTTAGTCTTAAATCTAAAGAGCGAAAAATTGCATGGAGAGAAAAAGACAAAGAATTGCGAGAGAAACTTTCAACCGTCTTGAAAAATCAGGGCTTGCCACTAGATACAGCAGAAAAATTAGCTGGATGGGATCCTTATGACCAAAATGCATCCTCACCATTTTTTGATTCGGAATGGATGTTTGGGATTAAAGAAGGGTTTGATGTGGTGATTGGAAATCCTCCTTATGTCCAATTACAAGCCAATGGTGGTGACTTAGCCAATATTTACGAAAAGCAAGGATATGAAACATTCACAAGAACAGGAGATATTTATGCCTTATTTTATGAGAATGGTATTAAGTTGCTTGGAAGAAATGGTGTATTAAGTTTTATAACTTCTAACAAATGGATGCGTGCCGCTTATGGTGAAAAACTGAGAGCATATTTCGCCAAAAAGAATCCTATTCTATTAATCGACTTAGGTCCTAATGTTTTCGAAACAGCAACTGTAGACACGAACATTATTCTAATTCAAAATGCTAAGAGTCAAAATTGTTTACTAGGGATCACGCTTCATAACCATAAAGACTTAAACTCCAAGAAAGAATACTCCGCAATGAATGTTTCAAGTGAAACATGGACAATCCTAACACCTGAAATTTTGGAAATCAAAAGAAATATCGAAAATATTGGAACACCTCTTAAGGATTGGAATATATCGATATACCGTGGAATAACTTCTGGATTTAATGATGCTTTTGAAATTACTGAAAATAAAAAAGAAGAATTTATCAGAGAAAACGAAAAAACATCATTATTTATTAAGCCCGTCTTACGTGGTAAGGATATAGGGAAATATAAAATTAATTGGTCAGGTAAATATTTATTGTACATACCATGGCATTTCCCATTGGATCCAAACTCGGTTACTGGTGCATCATCAATAGCCGAGAAACAGTTCCTAACAAAATACCCTTCTATTTATAATCATTTATTAAAATTTAAAAACGAATTATCTAGTCGTAATCAATCTGAAACAGGGAAAAGATATGAATGGTATGCTTTACAAAGATTCGGATCAAATTTTTCAGCCGAATTTGATAAACAAAAAATAATTTATCAAGAGATGGTTCAAAGTCCATCATTCTCTTTTGATAAAAATGGAGATTATTATTGTTTTGATACCGCTAGAATAATAACAGGCGAAAATTTAAAGCATTTATTGGCGATATTTAACTCTAAACTTTTCTTTTTTTCAGTCAAAGTATTTTATGGTGGTGGGGCTTTAGGTGCTAATGGGGTTAGAATGAAACACACATTCTTTGATAAGTTCCCTGCCATTCGCCCTTCTAGTAAAATTTCATTAGATTTTTTTACCGATTTGAACATTAACTGTAAAGCCATTCAAAGTAACATAATTAGTGACATTACCGATGCTCTTGTTTTCAACCTCTACTTCCCTGACCACATGAAAGAGCGTGGCATAGATGTACTAGAGTTTGTAGACCGGGATATAAATGAAGTAATGAAAGGCAGGGAGTTTGAAAAATTAAGTGATGCTGAAAAAGAACTGGTGATTGAAGCCCTGCATGACAAATGGAGCCACCCGGATAATGAAGTCCGCAACCGTATCAAGCTTTTTGCAGTGCGTAGCCCGGAGATTTTAAAACCAATATTGGAAAGCTAATGAAGAAGATTAAGGAAATAAGAATCCAAAACTTTAAAGCTTTTCAAAAAGAGCAGGTTTTTCCAATCAATGGAAAGCATGTTTTGGTGTATGGCAACAATGGTTCTGGTAAATCATCCTTGTTTTGGGCTTTATACACTATGCTGCAAAGCAGTATAAAAGAAGATGATGGCGTAAAGAAGTATTTCAAGAAATACGTGGCATCGAATAAAGGCACACACCAAACATTGAAAAACGTATTTATGGACGAGAATGAAGATTCCTTCATCAAACTCACCGCCATAGATACAGAAACACAACATGAAGAAACTTTCACTATTTCGCATGATGTAATCAATTCGAATGATGATGCCAACACGCTGATTCAAGAGTTAAACCTTGCCAGTGATTTCATCAATTACAAGCTACTGCACAATTTTTACCGAGCATCACACAAACAGGAAGTAAATCTTTGGTCAGTTTTTGAGCGGGATATTTTCCCCTTTTTAAACGAAGGGACTCAAAACTGGCTGGATGATATTATCAAAACTCCAACGCTTGATGTTCCGAGAACTCCCAAAGGTGCTGTTGCTTCAAGAAAAAGGAAAGAGAACTATGTCAATGACATAAATGTACTGAATGACAAGATTCAAACCCTGCTCAATGATATTTCCGGCCATGCCAATAAATTTCTGAAAGACCATTTCTTTGAAGGCAAAGACGTAATCAAAGTAGCTTTAAGTTTTGATAAGAAATTCAAATTCGACCTCATAAAAAACAAGATATGGCGAGACAATATGCAAGGTTGGCGACACGACCAATTGCATATCAAATTAGGCGTAGAAATTTATGATGACACCATTCCTGAAAAATGGAGAGCCATTGAACGGGTGCAATCTTTTCTAAATGAAGCGCAATTAACCCGAATTGCTATTGGAGTGCGTATTGGTGCATTGCGAACAAGACCTTTGGCTAGTGCCAGATTCAAGATTCTGGTACTGGATGACATGCTTATAAGTTTAGATTTATCCAACCGCATGGATGTAGTTCGAATCATTCTCAACAAAGAAGAAAAGGAAGATTTAAAATTCTTTGACGGCTTTCAAAAGTTTATCCTTACTCACGACAAAGGTTTCTTCAATCTCATACGCAGAAATACAGATGAAGAAGAATGGGTGTACTTCAATTTCAATAAAGATGAAAAAGACAGTTCCGCACCCAAAATCAAAGAAGACGAATCTCCTATACAGCGGGCAATTAAAAGATTCGAAGAAGGAGAATTTGAAGCCTCTGGAAATGAATTAAGAAAGGAAGCAGAAGCAATATTGGACAGCTTCTTAGACCCAGATATGAAATTTTTCAACCAAAAGTTCAAGGGCTTAAGTCAGAAATTAGATGATGCTTTTAAGCAACTTATTGATAAACGCCACAAGGACTTCACCGAAAAATTCATAAATGACCTGGACTTATCCAAACTCAAAAAAATCAAAACCGACTATTCAACAGACGGTACATTGACAGCAGAAGAAATCGCTAATCTCGACAGCATTAAAACCAGACTTTTCGACTTCTTAATTGAGTTTAACGAAAAGAAAAACCGAAAAGAACTGCTCATCACCGAGACCAAAGACATCTTGGACAGAATAATGAATGCAGCTTCACATCATTCGGAGAATCCTTTGCACCGTGAAGAACTGAAAAACGCCATTGCAAAAATGATAGAATTGAAAGAGCATTTAAAACATGACTAACCCAACCCTTCACAGCCACACACATTACCAAGCCGCACCAGCCAAAGCTCAAACCAAAACTTGTCAAAGAGTGTGTCTGTCCGAACTCACGGGGCACTGCAAAATTG
>ERZ795048.2981-NODE-2981-length-13032-cov-6.108731_pt1 | contig 13032 bp, 11 predicted proteins | sample MGYA00375132_ERZ795048 | MGnify/ENA primary metagenome ERZ795048 (study PRJEB30177, sample SAMN05720225) | activated sludge metagenome | isolation source: Anaerobic digester | place: Hong Kong | collected 2014-12-17 ...
GACCCCAACATTAAAAGTGTTGTGCTCTACCAGCTGAGCTAACGAATCTAACCTTATGTACTTTCGTACGTGCCATCATTCCTGATTGCGGATGCAAATATGGCAGTTTTTTTTGAGTTGACCAAACTAATCGGTGGTTTTTCTTTCTGTATTAACAATACTTTGTTTAATCGCCTCGATTTCTTGCTCTATATAATGTATTTTTGCTTTTATGCTGTTTGGCTTATCTCCTAAATCACTAAAATCCTTATTCTTGTGTATCGTCGATTCTTGTGTAATATGAAGACTCTCTGCTTCAAGAATATTTGACAACTCGTCTTTTTTCTTGCTCCTTTTGTTCATTTTAGCCATCCTGTCTAATAAAGAATCGGGATCTTCTCGGAGGGAATCGTTTTCATCTTTAATGGTTAAGTAACGTTTGTAGTAGGAGATGATGATAGTAGTGAATGGGAGTGCTACTATCATGCCTACTACTCCCATAATGCTTCCCCAAAGGGTCAATGATAGGAGAATGATTGCAGGGCGTAAACCTGTTATCTTGCCCATTATGCGAGGTACAAGAATGGTATCTTGTATGGTTTGAACGATAACTAGTACTAGAAAGGCAGAGCCTAAGATGATCCAGAAATTTCCACCTGTATCTGCCGATTTAAGTAGGGCTAAAATGGCCATTGGGATAAGACCAACTATTTGTAAATAAGGTACTAGGTTTAGAATTCCTATAAATAATCCAAGAGCCACTCCCATTGGAAAACCTATAATGGAAAAGCCAATGGCGAGCAATATACCCACGCAAGAGGCTACAAGAGACTGGCCGCGAAAATATTTTTGCATGCCTTTGGTGACATCATTAAAAATGCCTTTAACTAAATCTTGACGGCTTTGTGGAACGAAGTGAATCCAATTTTCCATAATCAAATCGTAATCCATCAACATAAAGATTAAGTAAAGGATAACCATGATTACTGAAAAGAGACTAGTGATGACACTAAGAGAACTGGAAATGAAGTTCCAAACTTGTGGTACGGCTTCTTTTAATGTTGCTTGAGCACTGTCTTGCTTCAACCATAGTAGAATTTGGTCTCCATTGATGTTTTGTCTTATCCAGTCATTGATAACTTGAGGTACACCTCCCTCTTGCATTCCATTGCTAATGTATTCTTCAACAAGTACTTTTAGTTTGCTGAATTCTGCAATGGTTGGTGGAACAATAAACAATCCCATTAGTCCAATGACACCAAATACAATAAGCAACGATACTAGGATAGCTAAAATACGAAATCTTAGTCGACAGTTTTTTTGTAAAAAATGTACAAGTGGCTGCATGAGATAGGCAAAAAGCCATGCTATAAAAAATGGAAGGAGTACGGTTCTTAGTGTATGTATACAATACAGAATAATACACGTCCCCACAATAGTAATTAGGCCACGAATAAACCGGTCGAATGTGATTTCTCTTCTCATAGTGATGTCTTTTATACTGTATATTGAGGTTTCATATTATTCAGAACTCTCTTTTCTTGTTTTTAAGTAGCATCTACGACATAATGGTTCGTATTCGGCAGTTTCACCCAACATGACTTGCTTATCACCAGCCACTTTTCTGTGAGAAACATAAGCTAAATCGCCACAATGCATGCAAATGGCATGTACTTTTGTTACTTCATCTGCTATGGCGCATAAGTGAGGCATGGGGCCAAAAGGTGTGCCTTGAAAGTCCATATCTAGTCCAGCTACGATTACGCGAACACCGTTGTTGGCTAGCTCTCTACATACGTCAACAATGTTAGGGTCTAAAAATTGAGCTTCGTCAATACCAATCACATCAATATCTGAACTGAGTAGTAATATGCTAGCTGAATGATCAACTGGTGTACATGCAATAGCTTTACCCTCGTGAGATACTACATCTTCTTCACTGTATCGGGTGTCTATAGCTGGTTTGAAAATTTCTACGCGTTGTCGAGCAAATTGAGCACGTTTCATACGACGAATAAGTTCTTCTGTTTTTCCTGAAAACATGGAACCACATATCACTTCTATTCGCCCTCTACAGTGAGTTTCACGGCTATTTGCTTCTGAGAAAATTGTCATATCGAAAGGTTATTTATAATTACAAACGCCTACAAAAGTAATATTTTCTCTTTATTCTTCCCATTATCTAGTGATTTATTTATATTTTTGTTCTTAGGAACTGATTTGTCAGTTTCTAAATAAGGAAATGGAACCAATAAATATGGGAATATTATATGTTGTACCCACCCCTGTGGGTAATATGGAGGATATCACATTGCGTGCTCTTCGTGTTTTGAAAGAGGCTGATTTGATTTTGGCTGAAGATACTCGTACATCGGGTATTCTTTTGAAGCATTATGAAATCAAACGTCCAATGATGGCCTATCATAAATTTAATGAACATCAAAGTTTGCAGCAGCTAACACGTCGTTTGGAGGCTGGAGAAACGATGGCTTTAATTAGTGATGCTGGTACGCCAGCTATTTCTGATCCTGGCTTTTTATTGGTTCGTGCTTGTGTAGACGCAGGAATTGATGTGCAATGTCTGCCTGGAGCAACGGCCTTTGTCCCTGCTCTAGTTTCATCTGGACTTCCTAATGATCGTTTTTGTTTTGAAGGATTTCTACCAGTGAAGAAGGGAAGGCAAACACGACTTGACCTGTTGATGGAGGAACAGCGTACTATGATATTTTATGAGTCACCCAAACGACTTCTGAAAACCTTAGAGCAGTTTGTCGAAATATTTGGGACTGAACGTAAAGCTTGTGTTTGTCGTGAAATTTCCAAATTACACGAAACGATGCATCGTGGTACGCTTTCTGAATTGGTCAAAGAATTTGAAGTAACTCCTCCCAGAGGTGAAATTGTACTGATTGTTGATGGGGGAGATGATCCAGTGAAAAAGTCTAAAGAGGCTAAGAAAATAGAAAGAGAACGGCGAGCTCAAGAAAAAAGAGTTCAGCTTGGTATTGAATAACGGTGAAATAAAAAACTAATAAAAAAACAGAACTTATGAAACGAATTGTATTAGCTTTAAGTATGGTTGCTTTATTGGCGGGGTGCCAAAATAAAAAGCAACAGCGATTGCAACAACAAAATGATTCTTTGTTAACTGAATTGACTCAACGTGAATCAGAAGTCAATGAAATGATGGAATCGCTTAGTGAGGTGCAAGCAGGCATTGATGATATTAATCGTGCAGAAGACCGTGTTAGTTTGCAGGCAAAATCTACAGAGAATTCTTTAACTATTCGTGAAAAGATTAAAGATGATATGCTCTTTATCTCTACACGTATGAAGGAAAATAAACAGAGAATACAAGAATTGACAAAGCAATTGAGTAGCACTCGTTACAGTAATAGCAAGTTGCGCAAGGTGCTTGAAGGGTATAAAAAACAACTTGAAGAAAGTCAAGTGCGTATTCAAGAGTTGACGAAAGAATTGGCTCAAAAGAATGTACGTATTCAAGAACTGGATGCAGAAGTTAAAGGTATGACTGAAGCTCAAGAACTCCTTTTAAACGCTCATGAGAAGCAAGCTGAAACACTGGCTAGTCAAGATGCCAAATTGCATGAAGCGTATTTTGTTTTTGGTACAAAGTCTGAGTTGTCTAAAGAGCGTATTTTAGATGGAAGCAAAGTCTTAGAGAATCCAGATTTTAATAAAGACTATTTTACTCGTGTTGATACACGCGAATTTTCTCATATAAATCTTTTTGCAAAGCGGGCTAAGATTTTGACTCCACACCCCGAAACAAGTTATCGTTTGGTCAAAAATGATAAACATCAATTGGAATTGTATGTTGTTGATAAAAAAGCATTCTGGGGAGCTTCAAAATATTTAGTCATTCGTGTGTATTAGGTCCGTGTAGAAAATAAAGGTATGGAAGGTAAAAGATATAAACAAATCTACATTGACTTAGATGATACGTTATGGGATACCAAAGGTAATGCAGAACGTACTTTTCGTGAATTATATGATACATTTGAGTATCATCGCTTTTATTCGAGTTTTGAAGATTATTATGAGGTATATATGGCTAAGAATATGCTACTTTGGCAGGCTTATTCTCGTAATGAAGTAACAAAAGATGAATTGAATCAAACTCGTTTTGCGCATCCCTTGATTGAGGCAGGGGTGTCAAATGACGAAGCGGTTAAAATGGGGCAAGAATTTGAAACTACGATGTACGGTGTGATAGCCGAACAGACGGGATTGTGCCCATTTGCCAAAGACTTGCTAGACTATTTATCACCACTATATCCATTACATATTTTATCTAATGGATGGCCAGGATTGCAGCAGAAGAAAATGGCTTCTGCTGGAATCTTAAATTACTTTGATAAGATTGTCTTGTCAGAAGATATTGGTGTACCAAAGCCAGGAAAAGAAATATTCCATTATGCGCTTTCGGCTACTCAATGCCAACCTAAAGATGCCATTATGATTGGCGATAACTGGCGTGCAGATATTGTCGGTGCGGCTCGAATAGGCATAGATCAAATATATTATAACCCAAACTTTAATCAAGATATTGAAATAACTCCAACGTATTGTGTGCATGATTTGCGAGAAGTGATGGAGATTCTGTAATAACCCTATATGATAAGTATTAAACAATTGACAGTTGCCTTTGGAGCAACTCCACTTTTTAACCATATTTCATACGTAATTAATAAGAAGGATCGTATTGCACTTGTTGGGAAAAATGGTGCAGGTAAAAGTACGATGTTGAAAATCTTAGCTGGCATGCAAATGCCAACTGAGGGGGAGGTGTCTGTTCCTAAAGATGTAAAAATCGGATACCTTCCTCAGGTTATGAAACTTGAAGATGGACGCACTGTGCGTGAAGAAGCAGCGCAAGCATTTCATGAATTGTTTTCAATGCGTGACCAAGTTAAATCGCTTGAGAAGGAGATGGGTGATCGTACTGATTATGAATCACAGTCGTATCATGAACTTATAGAAAAATATACCCATGCTGAAGAACAATACCGAATGCATGGTGGCGAAAATTACCAAGCTGAACTGGAGCGTACTCTGTTGGGGCTTGGTTTTTCTCGTGTAGATTTGGATCGTGCCACTAGAGAATTCTCTGGTGGATGGCGCATGCGTATTGAACTCGCCAAAATTCTCCTTCGAAAGCCAGACCTCTTGTTGTTGGATGAACCGACCAATCACTTAGATATTGAGAGTATTACTTGGTTGGAGAAATTCTTGTCCACTAGTTCAGCAGCTCTCATGTTGGTGAGTCACGATAGGGCATTTATCAACCATGTGACCAATAGAACATTGGAGATTACATGTGGTAGACTCGAAGATTATAAAGTGCCCTATGATAAATACTTAATGCTTCGTGAAGAAAGGCGTGAACAGCAATTGAAAGCTTATGACAATCAGCAGAAATTAATTGCTGAAACAGAATCTTTTATTGAACGTTTCCGTTATAAAGCGACAAAAAGTAATCAGGTGCAGAGTCGTGTGAAGATGCTCGAAAAAATCGATCGTATTGAAATTGATCCAGAAGATCGAAGTCAATTGCATTTGAAATTTCCACCAGCGAGTCGTAGTGGAGATTATCCCGTTATAGCTGAGGATGTGGCCAAAAGCTATGGCAGTCAACTCGTTTTTAGCGGAGTGAATCTTGTTATTGAACGTGGGCAGAAAGTCGCTTTTGTTGGAAAAAATGGAGAAGGTAAATCTACTTTAGTTAAGGCGATATTAGGAGATATCCCTTATGAAGGGAAACTGACAATTGGTTATGGAATTGAGATAGGCTATTTCGCTCAAAATCAAGCTCAACTTTTGGATGATAACTTGTCCATATATGAAACCATTGATTATGTCGCTAAAGGAGAGGTTCGTACTCAAATTCCTAGTATATTGGGCGCTTTTATGTTTGGTGGAGAGATCAGTGAGAAAAAGGTTAAGGTATTGAGTGGGGGAGAACGTACCCGATTGGCTATGATTAAATTGATGTTGGAACCTGCCAATTTGCTTATTCTTGATGAACCTACTAACCATCTAGACCTAAAAAGTAAAGATGTGCTTAAAGAAGCATTGAAGAGCTTTAATGGGACTGTTATTTTAGTTAGTCATGACCGTGACTTTTTAGATGGTTTAGTGGATAATATTTATGAGTTTGGAGGAGGAAAAGTCAAGCATCATATAGGAGGTATTTATGAATTTTTGAGTCGTAAGGAGTTGGAAATGAGTCAAGCGCAAAAACTTGACGTCGTTTTCGAAAGTGGGAGCAAACTATCTGTGAGTCCTACTGTAAACACAAGAAAAAATGAGACTCATGATATGATTGATAGCATTCCCGAGTCTTCCACAGATGGGCAAAAGATAATGTCTTACGCAGAGCAAAAAGAACAACAAAAACAGTTGCGGAAACTGCAAAAGAATGTCGAGCAAGCGGAGAAGAAAATTATTAAAACCGAAGAGGAAATTGCTCAACTTGAAGAGCGTATGATTAATGATGCTGATCCAAGTGTTTATGAGCTACATGGGCAGCTCAAAAAGAGACTCGAAGAGGAAACAAATGCTTGGGAAGAAGCTATGATGAAACTCGAAGAGTAATTAAAGCAGAGTATTTAAAATAGAGATAGAGAGAGTTATTAATTATAGTGTAACTAAACTAAACAATAGAATGAAGAAACTATTTCAAGTGATTGCCATGTCTGCAACAGCTGCTGGGCTAATGGCATGCGGGGGAGCTCAAAAAGAGCTTTCAGCCGGAATCAAATTAGAAAACATGGACCAAACAGTACAACCTGGTCAAGATTTTTATCACTATGCATGTGGAGGTTGGATTAAAAATCATCCTCTTACAGCAGAGTATTCGCGTTTTGGAAGTTTTGATGAATTGAGTGAAAGAAGCAAAACTCAAATGAAGGCGTTGATGGATAAACTTCAAACAGGAACTTTTGAAGAAGGTTCTGAATCATGGAAGATTAGCGAATTGTACAAGATTGCTTTGGATAGTGTAAAACGCAATCAAGATGGAGCTAAGCCTATTCAACCAATGCTGAAAGAAATTGAGGATATTCAAAATAAAAAAGAATTGCTTGCTGAAATCGTTAAGATGAGTAAGTTGGGTGTTGTCCCTTATTTCTCTCCATTTGTTGGTATCAATGAGAAGAATAGTGATCAATACATTGTCAATATTTGGCAATCGGGTATTGGACTCGGTAATCGTGATTATTATTTTACGGAAGATACGAAAAAATATCGTGATGCATATAAAGAGTTTGTTGTGAAAATGTTTCAGCTATCTGGTGGATTGTCTGAAAAAGAAGCAACTACAGCTATGCAACAAGTCTATGCAATTGAAGAAGCTATTGCTAAACCATCTCGTACACGTGTAGCACTTCGTGATGCAGAGGCTAATTACAATTATATGCCTATTGCTGAAGCTCAAAAGATCGCTGGAGATTTTCCTTTGACTGATTTTGTTAAGGGCTTTGGCGCTGATGTTGATAGTGTTAATATTTGTCAGCCAGAAGTGTTGGCTGCAGTGGGAGAATTGTACAAAAATGAGCCACTTGAAGCACAAAAACGTTATCTGCAATGGCAAGTTATTAATGAGTCTGCTAGTACTTTAAGTGACGAAATAGGTCAAGCAAACTTTGATTTCTATGGTACGGTAATGTCTGGTGTGACTCAACAACGTCCACGTTGGAAAAGAGCTTTAGGAGCTGTTAACGGTATGCTCGGGGAAGCCGTAGGTAAAATGTATGTAGAAGAATATTTCTCACCTGAAGCTAAAGCTCGTATGAAAGCTTTAGTTGCTAATTTGCAGAAAGCTCTTGGTGAACGTATTGATCAGTTGGCTTGGATGAGTGATGCCACAAAAGAAAAGGCACACGAAAAATTGTCTAGCTTTATTGTAAAAGTTGGTTATCCAGATACTTGGAAAGACTATAGCAGTCTTGAGATTAAGGGGGATAACTATTGGGCAAATACATTACGTGCTGGTGCATTTGGTGTGCAAGATATGTTGAATAAGCTTGGCAAGCCAGTTGATAAGATGGAATGGGGGATGACACCTCAAACTGTCAATGCGTACTATAACCCTACAACTAATGAAATCACTTTCCCAGCTGCTATTTTACAGTATCCTTTCTTTGATATGAATGCTGATGATGCCTTTAATTATGGTGCAATTGGTGTGGTAATTGGTCATGAAATGACACATGGATTTGATGATAACGGACGTAAGTACGATAAATATGGTAATCTGAAAGAATGGTGGACGGCTGACGATGCTAAGAAATTTGAAGGTCGTGCACAACGTATGATTGATTTCTTTAGTGGTATTGAAGTTGCCCCAGGACTACATGCAAATGGAGCATTTACTTTGGGTGAAAATATTGCTGACCATGGTGGTTTGAAGGTGTCTTATTTAGCATTTAAAAATGCAACAGCTAATCATCCATTACCAGTTAAAGATGGTTTGACTCCTGATCAACGCTTCTTTATCGCTTATGCAGGTGTATGGGCAAACAACATTCGTCCAGAAGAAGTGATCAACCGTACTAAGAATGATCCACACTCACTTGGAAAGTGGCGTGTAGACGGTGCTCTACCTCAGATTGATGCTTGGTATAAGGCATTTAATATCACAGAAAAAGATAGTATGTTTATCGCTAAAGATGACCGTGTAGATATTTGGTAAAATGTGGGATTATTGCTACCTTTGCGGTTGATTAAAACAACAATAGCAATAACTCATAAAAACCAAAACAAACTCATGTCTGAAGTAAAGAAAATCAAGACTGCACTAGTGTCTGTATTCCATAAAGATGGATTAGATGAAATTATTAAAACATTGCATGCCGATGGAGTTCAGTTTCTATCTACGGGTGGAACTAGACAGTTTATTGAGACTTTAGATATCCCTTGTCAAGCTGTAGAAGACTTGACATTGTATCCTTCTATTTTGGGTGGACGTGTAAAAACGCTCCACCCAAAAGTATTTGGGGGTATCTTAAGCCGTCGAGATTTAGAACAAGATAAAGCGCAATTAGCTGAATTCGACATTCCTGAAATTGATTTAGTGATCGTTGATTTGTATCCTTTCGAAGAAACAGTTGCCTCTGGCGCAGCACAGCAAGCCATTATCGAAAAGATTGATATAGGTGGTATCTCATTGATTCGTGCAGCAGCCAAAAATTATAAAGATGTAGCTATTGTTGCGTCTAAAGGACAGTATCAGCCATTCTTGGATATGATTAAGGAACATCATTCTGCTACGACTAGTGAGGAACGTCATTGGTTAGCCAAAGAAGCGTTTGCTGTATCTAGTCATTACGACAGTGCTATATTTAACTATTTTGATGGAGATGATTCTTCTTCGTTCCGTAGCTCTTTCAATGACAGTAAGTCACTACGTTATGGAGAAAATCCTCATCAAAAAGGGATATTTTATGGCGCATTGGATAAAATGTTTGATCAAATTCACGGAAAAGAGATTTCGTACAACAACTTGTTGGATATTAACGCAGCAATAGAATTGATCGCAGAACTGCCTGATAGTAGTTTTGCCGTCTTGAAGCATAATAACGCTTGTGGAGTGGCTACTCGTCCAACTCTACTTGAAGCATGGAAAGATGCCTTAGCTGGCGATCCAGTTTCTGCTTTTGGTGGTGTGCTGGTTACGAATATGGTGGTGGATTTGCAAACTGCAGAAGAAATCAATAAACTGTTTTTTGAAGTGATTATTGCTCCAGATTACGATGTTGAAGCATTGAAAGTTTTGACAAGTAAGAAAAATCGCATTATTCTAGTACGCAAGGAAGGACAATATCCTCAAAAGCAATTCCGTAGCATATTGAATGGAGTACTTGTTCAGGATCGTGATACAGCCGTTGAAACAGCTGAAGATTTGACTGTTGTCACTAAGAAAGCGCCAACGCAAGAAGAAATCGACGATATGTTATTTGCCAATATACTTGTCAAGCATAGTAAATCTAATGCTATTGTTTTAGCTAAGGGTAAACAATTGTTTGCAAGTGGGGTTGGACAAACTTCGCGTGTTGATGCATTGAAACAGGCTATTGAGAAGGCCAAGAGCTTTGGATTTGATTTGAATGGTGCTGTAATGGCATCAGATGCTTTCTTCCCATTCCCAGACTGTGTTGAGATTGCGGATAAGGAAGGCATCAAAGCAGTGATTCAACCTGGTGGTTCAATAAAGGATCAGCTAAGTTTTGATTACTGCGACGCGCATGATATGGCTATGGTCACTACAGGCCGTCGTCACTTCAAGCACTAATGTAGCAATAATAAATTAAGAAGAATAACTATGGGACTATTTTCCTTTACCCAAGAAATTGCAATGGACTTGGGAACGGCGAATACAATCATTATCAGCAATGGTAAGATTGTAGTTGACGAGCCATCTGTGGTGGCTCTTGATCGCCGTACCGACAAGATGATTGCGGTTGGTGATCGTGCGAAGAAAATGCACGAAAAGACTAATGAAAATATCCGCACTATTCGTCCACTTCGTGACGGTGTCATTGCCGACTTCTACGCTTGTGAACAAATGATGCGTGGTCTGATCAAAAAAGTCAATACTCGCGGACATCTTTTCAGTCCATCATTAAAGATGGTAATTGGTGTTCCATCAGGTTCAACAGAAGTTGAGTTACGTGCTGTTCGTGACTCAGCTGAGCATGCAGGTGGTCGTGACGTCTATCTACTTTTTGAACCTATGGCTGCTGCCATTGGGATTGGTGTTGATGTTGAAGCACCAGAAGGAAATATGATCGTCGATATAGGTGGAGGTTCTACCGAAATTGCAGTTATTTCATTGGGTGGTATAGTCTCAAATAGTTCTATTCGTATTGCAGGGGATGATTTCACTGAAGATATTCAGCATTATATGAGTCGTCAACATAACGTAAAGGTTTCTGAACGTATGGCCGAACGTATTAAGATTCATGTAGGTGCTGCATTAACCGAGTTGGAAAATCCACCTGAGGATTACATTGTACATGGTCCTAATCGTATCACAGCACTTCCAATGAAGGTGCCAGTATGTTATCAAGAGATTGCTCACTGTCTAGATAAATCTATCACTAAGATTGAATCTGCTGTATTGAGTGCACTTGAAAACACGCCACCAGAATTGTATGCCGATATTGTCAATAATGGTATTTATTTAGCAGGTGGTGGGGCCTTGATGCGTGGATTGGATAAACGTCTTCAGGATAAGATTAATATACCATTCCATATTGCAGAAGATCCATTGCATTGTGTAGCTAAAGGTACAGGTATTGCTCTAAAGAATGTAGATCGCTTCCCATTCTTGATGCGTTAATCTATTCAATAAGATATACCTTATTATATAATGTGTCACCGCGTTCAAAACAGGACGCGGTGATCTAACATTTTACGAACTTACTCTTATGCGCCATTTACTTCAATTTTTAATCCGTCACAATCACTGGTTTTTATTCTTGTTGCTTGAAGTCTTTTGCCTATTTCTTGTTGTCCGATTTAATCGATATCAAGAGGGGGTTTTCTTTACAGCTGCAAGTGGAGTGTCTGGTGCGATAAATAATTGGTATAGCGAGACTACTCATTATTTTGGATTAGCGGAAGAAAATGAAGCTTTGGTCATTGAAAATCAGAGTTTGCGGGCCAAAATCAATCAGCTCGAATCACAGCAAGGAGATGTCGCTGTGCTTGATACGCTTCGTACTCAGTCAATGTATAAATTGATGCATTTAGAAGATACTCTTATTAGTGCACGTATTGTTCGTAATAGTCTAAATAAGATGCACAACTACATCACTATAAACAAGGGCCGTCTAGATGGGGTACGCTCCGAAATGGGGGTTGTTGGTGTACAAGGCGTTGTGGGGGTTGTGTATGGAGTCAGCGATCATTATGCCTTGGTGCTATCTGTGCTTAATGCTGATAATCATTTGAGCTGTATGGTACAGAAGAGTAATTATTTTGGTTTTTTAGATTGGAGTGGTGGACGAACAGATATGGCCACTCTCAAAGATCTCCCTTTACATAGTCAGGTCGCGATAGGTGATACAGTTGTGACAAGTGGGTATTCAACTATTTTCCCAGCAAATGTTCCAGTAGGAGTTGTTCAGAATGTGTTTAGAAGCGAAGATCAAAAATCTTTTGAATTGAACATAAAGCTCTTAACCGATTTTTCTACAATAAAGCATGTAGCTGTGGTCTCTTTATTTCAATCAGAAGAAATAAAAAAGTTACAAGTCAAGTGAATATGAACCATTAACTTACACGTCTATGTTTCAAACAGTATTATCTCGAATAGCATCTATGTTTTTTTTGGTTCTATTGCAAGCGTTGTTGTTAAACAACTTGTTGGTGTTTCATAGTGCAACTCCCTATCTTATTTTGTTTTTTATTATGCACATGAAGTCAGATCTGTCCTCCAATGCACTAATGTTATGGGCTTTCTTTTCTGGTCTTTTGGTTGATATGTTGTCTAGCACACCAGGTGTATTTGCTGCTGCTTCTGTAGCTTATGCTTTTGTACGTCCTAATTTATTAAAGTTGTGTACAAGCTTTGAAGAGAACGATGCATTTGTTCCTTCTTTCAAGGAAATGGGGCGAACTGCCTATTGGAAGTATCTTGTGTTTTCTGTAGTTCTTTTTATTGCCATCTTATTGGGTATAGGACAATTTGGTCAGTTCTCCTTTATTATATACCTACGTGACGTGATAACCAGCTCTATTTTTACAATAATTTTACTTGCTTCTGTACGTTTATTTTTTAGAAGTAATGCGTAAATATTAGAGGTTTATGGCAAAAGATTATCGTTTTGAAAACCGTCGTTTTATTATTGGAGGTATAGCAGTATTAGTTGTTGTGCTATATATTTCTCGTTTGTTTGTTTTACAGATTCTGACAGATGAGTATAAGCAATATGCAGAAAGTAATGCTCTATATCATCAGATTAGTTACCCCTCTCGTGGGATGATTACTGATAGGAAAGGTGAACTGATTGTGTACAATCAGAC
>ERZ795048.2982-NODE-2982-length-13032-cov-4.567157_pt1 | contig 13032 bp, 9 predicted proteins | sample MGYA00375132_ERZ795048 | MGnify/ENA primary metagenome ERZ795048 (study PRJEB30177, sample SAMN05720225) | activated sludge metagenome | isolation source: Anaerobic digester | place: Hong Kong | collected 2014-12-17 ...
TCTTCCCGTCTTTTGATCTCAGGAACCACATGTTGTCTTCACGCACTTTAACTTTATCCGGAACTGTCTGATCCATAGCTTCCCGGTTAATGAACATCCATAATGAAACTTCATTCAGAATACCTGATTGTTCCGGTGGAAAGTTACCTGAAGCATCGGGCCCGAAATTTAACAACAAGTTGCCTCCTTTTGCCCTGATATCAATTAACTTCAGTATCACGTCTCTTGCTGACTTGTAATTTTCATTAGTTGGTCTGTATTGCCATTGATCACCAAGTGTATAACATGCTTCCCATGGACCGGGAATCGGGCTGTCAGGTGTTTCCTGTTCCGGAGTATTGATTGCTCCCCTGGTTACAACGACATCGGGGTTTAGCTCCCAGCATAATTTTGCCAGTTCTGTCTTTCCGTACTGATCCATTCCGTCAAGAAATACTATGTCTATTTTGCCGTACCGGGTCATCAGTTCCCTGATCTGTTTTTTAGCGTATTCATTTAATTCCGGGTTACCGCTGGCCAGGGCCTCAGGACGAACTCTCGATATCAGGGTTCCCTGTTGATGGAGAAACCAGAAATCATCAGGTGAATAGTACAATCCTACTGCAAGCCCGGCTTCGCGGCATTCATCTATGATCATCTTTGTAACATCTTTGCCGTAGGGGCTGTTCATTATGCTGAAATCGGTTGTTTTCGTGTCAAACATGCAATAACCGTTATGATGTTTTGCCGTGAAGACAACATACTTCATGCCTGCCATCTTTGCTGCATTGACCCATTGTCTGGCATCGAAAGAAACCGGATTGAAGGTTTCAGGCAGTTCATTGATATACCTGTCAAGATAATCCTCCGAAGCTCCAACCATACTGTGACTTATGACCATCCCAAGCTGAACATCCATACTCCAGTGGATAAACATCCCAAATCCCAGACCGGAAAACCATTGTTCCCTTTCAGGTTTGTTGTGGTTCAAAGGTTTGGACTCCTGGGCAGTTATACAGGATGCTGAAAAAAGTAACATTAACAGGAATACATACTTGTTATTTAAAACCTTAATTATTGAAACTGCATTATTCATACTCCATTGGATCAATGGTTAAAAACTATTTCATTTTCTGACAGACTGTCATATATGGATTGACCGGTTCATTTCAGGATACTTTTAAAAGCTGATCCGAAAATCAGATAACTAGTATTTCCCCCGATAGTACCTTCGTTTTGTCCCCACAGAAATGGCCAGTCATCGTAGTTCTCAAAGTGGTCGGGTTTTCTGAATAAAATACCGGGAGCAACATTGCCCGGGATAAATGAGAAATCAGCCCTGTTGTTGCCATAAAAGACTTCTTTGGGACGAGTGGCGCCCACTGTCGCCACCAGAGAATAATTGTGATATGGATGGCAGCCGAACAGCCAGTTAGTGGTTTTAAAAGCATGGCTGGCGTCGATTATTTCGGGGAAATACGTACTGGCAAAGCAAATGGTGGTGCCAAAGCTTACCACTCCACCGCTGCCTGCCCAGTTGCCGAGACCTATTGGAACTCCGTACGGATTGTCCATCTCAAGCCCTTCTATATATTCTTTGTACTTTAAAACAAAGGGCCTGAGTTTTTCTTTAAAGGCTTCATCCATGTGGGGAATGGCATGTAATGCCGTTAGAATATTTGAACTTACGTTTCTCTCAAGTGCAGGCCATAAAAGCTCAAGGAATTCTTCGGAATATTGTTTTTCTCCGGTGGAAATGAACAGTTGCAGATAGGTGCCCATGTTTGCTGATCCGCCACCCCATCCAGCCCTGTTTCGGGGCATATTGGCCATCAGTTCGGTTGCTTCTTTCAGCAGTCTTTTTGATTGTTGTAATGCTCTTGACGAAAGATCGTCGTTATATCCCTTTAACGCCCGGCTTGCTGCGGCAAACATTGTTGCAGCCCTTAAATCGAGTCCGGGGTTACGGCTTGTAAATGCCCACATATCATCCTTGACTCCGCTTGACCTTCCGTCGCGGGCTATTTCGTACGGACCCAGGTCAGGATTATATGGAAGACCGTCTGTTATTGAAGCTGCGTCGCCAAGATGATGATAATTATCCAGAACAGAATTAGAGAGAGTCTGTGCCATGTGGCCTATATTTTCTGCCTGGGCTACCAGGTTCATTGTCCCATGCTCGATAAATTGTAATATATCTGGCGTGCCATCAGGGCGGTGGAGGTCAACATAACGTTGCTTCTGATCTATAAATGTCTGATCGCGCAGGGGTTTAAAATACTCCCAGGTCTGAACAAAATTCTGGACAACACCGATGTTCGAGCCTGTCTCGATATCAAAATCCCCGGCATCGAAGAAACCGCCAATATTTAATCCGGGGATCAGTTCCAATCCTTTATACCTTGTGTCGGTTGTGGGTCCCTGCCTGTGCATATCAAAATGATCCGTGTTTGGCGGGGCCTGCAGATACCCTTCCTTAAAGGGTTCTCCGTGCCATACCCTGTAGGCCTCGTTAACGAACATGTGATTCATGTGTATAGGGATCCATATATCGCTGGTGGCGTCGGTGATCTTATCGTAAACGTCGTTCTGAATTAAGAAATTATTCGTTTGAATGTCACCATACTGTATATAATATATACCTGGAGTGTCAACAGAAGAAAAATCGAATTTTACATAGTGATATTTGAAATAGTCACCCCAGGGCACTATATTACCACTGAATACTCTGGTCGATTTACCGTTTTCGTCGATTTTATATACAGATGCTTTTGAAAGCGGTTTGTCTTTTTTGTCGAGCTCAATCACAGATATCTTTTGTTGCGAAGGGATATAACCAACCTGTGAGAAACCGATATTTGGTTCTCTTACCCAGCCATTGATGGCATTGGGTTCAACTGTCCAGGTCAGAACCCTGCCGGTTTTTTTTGCAGGAAGCAGGCTGCGAACAACATACCAGCCGTTTTGTGCCAGCACACGGCCGTCAAAAAGCATGATATCAGCATCATCAGATGTGATCTTTACCATTCGTTCGGGAACTTCAGGTGCCAGGAGAAAGGTACGTCCAGTTTCGAGAGGAAGCGGATCGATAAATCTGCCGGTGCCTCTGTCGTCGGCAGTTACATACCCCTTGAATTGCTTTATTTTTTCACTTTCAGGCCTTGTCACGGTATTTCCTGTTACATAGCGGGGGAACCGGTTGATGCGCCCGTCTGCCAGATAGGTCTTTCCCCAGTACTGCGAGGGAAGAAATTCGAGATTAAAACCCGCATTTCCTTCAAGTGCTTCGGGTAACGGTTTATCAAGGTAAACAGCTATCTCAACACCTTTCCCTCTGGCAGTAACCACCACCCTTGAATCAAAATCGTAGTCAGCATAACGTAACACCGATTCAATAGTTTTTGAGGCACTGTCAACTGTCCTGGTTGGTATTGAAGGAACAAGATCCCACTGCTCCGGTGTGTTGGAAAGCCTCACAGCCCCACCCTGTGCTGTTCTTACTCCGTGGTGTATCAATTCTATTCCTGCGGTTTTTTCATCGTTAAAACCTCCCGTAAACAGGTTGTTGTATACAAGAACATTCACGCCTTGCGTCTCAAAATACTCAAGATCGTTGAGTATCAAATCCTGGTTCGAATCATTGTTGCATGCAGCTAATAGCAGGAACAAAATTGAAATAAATGGCAGTCTTTTCATACTAAATTAAAATTTTAAATATGTTAGTATTTTAAACAGAGTAATGCTTCTATAAAAGTTATAAAATCAAAAAAAAAAGTATTGACTCCGCGTCCTGGGATTAGAAGCATATCTCTATAGTTCTGTTTGTAAAAGCGTAAAGGTAAAAAAATGGCACTAAATGCCATGAATGTTTTTTTTCTTGTCTTTATAATACTTCTTTATCAATTTCCCAAAGGCTTTATCTTTTTTTCTTTTTTCGGCTACGGTCATTTGAAATCTAAGCTGTTCTTTTTGAATTTTTTGATAATTGTCATAAGAATCTCTGTCGATAGTGCCATTGTTTAAAGCTTCAATTATAGCACATCCTGGTTCGTTAATATGCTTGCAGTCAGGGTATTTGCATTTAGATGAGATATTGAAGATATCGTTAAATGTTGTGTGGATACCTTCAGTATTATCAGTCATTCCCAACTCCTTCATTCCCGGCGTATCGATTATTAAGCCACCGTTTTTCAGTACAAACAACTCCCGGTGATCGGAGATGTGTCTGCCTTTGTTTGTGCTGTGGCTTATTTGTCCGGTTTTTAATATATCCTTTTCCAGAAGATTATTGATAAGAGAAGATTTTCCAACGCCTGAAGATCCTACAACACAATAAGTCTTCCCTTTTATTATGTGATCAAGTATCTGATCCATCCCTTCAAGAGTCAGGTTACTGAGCAGGAAATACTTTACTTTTTTTTCCCTTTTTTCAATGTCATCAATTGCTGCACGGATTACGGCTTCTGTTGACAAGTCTGTTTTGCTAAGAACCAGAACAGGCTCAATGTTTGCATTATAACATACGGTAAGGTATCTTTCCAGCCTGTTAATATTGAAGTCATTATTTATAGCCTGGACAATAAATGCGACATCAATATTGGCAGAAATGATTTGAATTTCTCCCGTTTTTCCGACTGCCTTCCTGGAAAGAACTGACTTTCTCGGGAGTATTTTATGAATAATAGCCTGATCAGAATCATAGATTTTTATTGCAACCCAGTCACCAACTGCAGGAAAATCAATCCTTGATCTGGAAGAAAATCTGAGATTACCGGTTATTTCAGCATCATATTCATTATCCCCGTCTGAGACGACATATCTTTCACGATGCTCCTGGGTTATGCGTCCGATTGTGAATTCAGAAAGTTCCTGTTCTTTTATATAATCCGTCAGCTCTTTTGTAAATCCGAGTTCAGTTATTTTCATGATGAATTGTATTGTTCCACATTGAGAAAAAAAGAAAAAAAACAAAGGATGCATTGCCTTATCATCCGGGACGCAGAAATGTCTTTTCAAATTGCGCGTTACATTTGACTTAATGATTTCAACAAAAACTAAAAAGAACTATTACAGGAAGGCATTAGTATTAAATACATCCGTCCGGGTAATTGCATGAAGAACTCTTTAATTGCACCTGAGTAATCATATTGCGGGAGAGAAATTGTTGTTCTGCTTAATACGATTGCAGGGTTTTTTCAATAATATCTTCAACTTCCTTTGCAGAATCCGTCATCACTTGTTCAATAATGCCGCCAAAACCTGAAGCAACAATAAAAGAATTCATTCTTGAAATATAAGTCTTCCCATCATGTTTTTCATAAACACTGACACGACAGGGCATCATTGAGGATACAATACGTTCTGTATCTTTTTCGAGAATCCTTCCTGAATGATCCGGGTTACATATAGAAAAAATTTTCACAGGTAAAACAATTTTACCAAAATTGTCCAGTGTCTTTTGCAGATCATATATATGCGATAATTTCCATGATTTTTTTTCAATTTCTTTTGTTAACCTGTCCACTGTTGAATTAAAATCGGCCGGACTCTGATTCTCAATGAAAGTACTATTCATCAGATTGTTAATTATTTTTTCTGCCATGATATAGAAGTGTATTCAATTTAGTTTTTACATAAAATTACCTCCCGGATCATAATTTACCAGTATATAAGAAGCTTCTTATTTTCAACAAATTAAAACCTGTCGGAGTTCATTACCTTAACCCAGGCGCTGACAAAATCTTTAACAAACTTTTCTTTGTTATCGTCTTGTGCGTAAAATTCTGAATATGCACGTAATATCGAATTAGAACCAAAAACCAAATCAACTCTTGTTGCCGTCCATTTGGTTTTTCCGGTTTTTCTTTCAACAATGTTGTAAAGATTTTCCGAAACATGTTGCCAGGTATAATTCATATCTGTGAGATTCACAAAAAAGTCGTTGGTTAAAACTCCTTCCTTGTCGGTAAAAACACCATGTTTTGTTCCGCCATGATTTGTTCCCAATACACGCATACCGCCTATCAGGACAGTCATTTCAGGGGCTGTGAGTCCCATCAACTGTGTTCTGTCAAGCAGCATTTCTTCAGGTTTAACCGCATATTCTTTTTTCTGCCAGTTCCTGTAACCGTCGTGTATGGGTTCAAGCACGGCAAAAGATTCAGCATCAGTCATTTCAGCTGTTGCATCACCTCTTCCGGGCATAAACGGAACCTTGATCCTGAAGCCTGCTTTTTCAGCAGCTTTTTCAATGGCGGCACTTCCTCCTAAAACTATCAAATCGGCAATACTGACTTTTTTGGGTAAACCTGACTGGATCCCGATAAGCATATTCATAACTCTCTCAAGTCTTAAGGGTTCATTCCCTTCCCAGTCTTTCTGAGGGTCAAGACGTATTCTTGCGCCATTTGCTCCCCCTCTGTAATCGGAACACCTGAAAGTTCTTGCACTGTCCCATGCTGTATTAATAAGATCAGTTTGAGATAAACCGCAATTGAGAAGTTTAATTTTTAATTCTTCAACTTCCTCATCTGAAAGAGTATAATCTACTATTGGTACAGGGTCTTGCCATATTAAATCTTCTTTAGGGACATCTGCACCCAGATAACGGCTTTTAGGACCTAAATCGCGATGTGTAAGCTTAAACCATGCTTTTGCAAATACTTGTCCGAAATATTCGGGGTCCTTATAAAAACGTTCAGCTATTTTCCTGTAATCAGGGTCAATTTTTAAAGCCATATCGGCATCGGTCATCATCGGATTTCTGCGAACTCCCGGAATATGTGCATCAAATGGTTTGTCTTCTTCCTTGATGTTCACCGGCTCCCATTGAGATGCTCCTGCCGGGCTCTTTGTGAGTTCCCAGTCGTAGGTTAATAACAAATAAAAATAAGTGTTGTTCCACTTGTTAGGGTAAGTTGTCCATGCGCCTTCCAGACCGCTGGTAACAGTATGTTCGGCATTACCTTTGCCTTTGGGATTTTTCCAGCCAAATCCTTGTTCCTCGATCGGTGCACCTTCCGGATCTGGGCCCAGAGCTGATGCATCAGCGTTGCCGTGTGTTTTACCAACGGTATGACCACCGGCTGTCAACGCAACAGTTTCCTCATCATTCATTGCCATACGTCTGAATGTTACCCGCATGGCATTGGCTGTTTTTAACGGGTCGGGCCTACCGTCAACGCCTTCCGGATTAACGTAGATCAATCCCATTTGAACAGCAGCCAATGGATTTTCCAGTGATTCTTCGTCAGATTTGTCGGAATACCTGTCTTTTCCCAGCCATTCTTTCTCGGCACCCCAGTATATGTCTTTCTCAGGGTGCCAGATATCTTCTCTGCCACCTCCAAACCCGAATGTCTTAAATCCCATTGATTCATATGCCATATTACCTGCAAGGATCATCAAATCGGCCCAGGAAATTTTGTTTCCGTATTTTTGTTTTACAGGCCACAAAAGACGACGGGCCTTGTCAAGATTAACATTATCAGGCCAACTGTTCAGCGGAGCAAAGCGTTGATTACCGGTATTGCTACCTCCTCGTCCGTCTGCTATACGGTATGTCCCTGCACTGTGCCATGCCATACGAATCATCAAACCTCCATAATGCCCCCAATCGGCAGGCCACCATTCCTGGCTGTCGGTCATTAATTTTTTAAGATCATTTTTTATAGCTTCCAGGTCCAGTTTTTTAAACTCCTCACGATAATTGAAGTCCTTACCTAAAGGGTTTGTTTTAGTATCGTGCTGATGCAAAATGTCTAAATTTAGTGCATTTGGCCACCAACTTATTACTGAACCATTAGTGTTCGTATTTGCCCCGTGCATAACCGGGCATTTACCTTTTATTGAATTGTCCATAATCTCCAATTTATATTATTAAAATCTAAAGTTAATATTTTCTGATGTGGTTTCCAACCTTTCTGCTGTTGCCCCCGGTTGTTATACCACCCTAAATTACTGTTGACGAAAAAAACTCTTAAAGATATGATGTCAGAGGTCTGAAAAGCAGGGTATCGCACCTGTTTCCTGGTGCCGGCAGCTATCAGGAGCACAATACTTTACAACCTGTCGAACATACTCTCCGCCTTATGGTTTTCCCTTTCAAATATCAATCATTTAAATTGTTCGATGGATTGGGAACTGTCATTAAGTAAGCGGCTACAATCAGAGTGACGACAGCTGTACAAATAAGTGCTGTTGCAGCACCAAAGAGTAACCAGATGAGTCCTGTAAGTGTACTGGCAATCATAGTACAGATACTCTGTAATCCTGCAAATGTCCCGATTGCTGTTGCAACATCTTTTTTAAGCGTGATGTTTGCAATCCATGCTTTTGAGACTCCCTCTGTTGCAGCAGCATACACTCCAAACAGGAAAAAAAGCACATAATAGAATATTGTATTTTCATTGACCGACATTCCTGAATAAACAAGGGAGAATAAAATCAGCCCGAATATGAGTATTTTCTTTAAGCCAATCCTGTCTCCTATAATCCCCAGAGGAAATGCAAATAAAGCATATATCAGGTTATAGAAAACATATAGCATAATCACAATTGTATCATCTAATCCTCCCTGTTTTGCCTTCAGCAATAAAAATACATCGGAACTATTGACCAGTGCAAAAATAAGAAGCCCGGTCACCAGTTTTTTATAATCTGCAGAACTGACTGTCCAGTATTTTAAGAATGAGAAGAATGAGGTTCTGACATTCGGCTTCTGTATTATGACAGCTTTATCTTTAAGTAAGAATGAGGTCAGGATGGCAAAAAATCCAGGCAGGAATGCAATAAAAAAGAGAGTCCTGTAATTCTGAGGGTGAAAGTACAGGTAAAGCAAAGCTAATAAAGGACCCAGAACAGCACCAAAAGTGTCCATAGAACGATGGAATCCGAAAATTGTTCCTTTTGTTTCAGGAGTTGCCTGTTCAGAAAGTATTGCATCCCTCGCCCCGGTTCTTATACCTTTTCCGAAGCGGTCAAGAGTCCTTGAGAAGAATATCCAGAGAGGGTAAATAAAAACTGCCATCATTGGTTTGGCGATAGCGCTTAAAAAATATCCCATTTGAACAAAAGGCACTCTTTTTCCTGATATGTCCGATAGTTTTCCAAAATATCCCTTGCTGAGTCCGGCGATTGCCTCTGCTATCCCTTCAAGAATACCAATCAGAGCAACAGAAAAGCCAATTGTCTTAAGGTATATTGGCAATATCGGGTATAGCATTTCGCTTGCAGTATCCGTAAGCAGACTTACAATTGATAATATCCATATTGTCCTTGATATTGACTTCAGATACCTTGTATTATTTAAGTTCAGTTTCATTTATGCGGTCTATAGGTTTCTTGTATTTGCCAGATCAAATCTGGAGTTCGTGTTCCATGACCTGTCCTGACCGTAAAACAGAGCCTGACATTTTTCAGCGGTTCGTCTGGTTTGTCAGGATGCAAGGATAGCTTTCAGAAGAAATGCTCGTCCCGCTTTGGCGGTATGTCGATTAATTATGTCTTCCGTGTTATCTGGCTTATTGCTGGTTTAACTATCTGAAAACGAAATGATCAAATAAAGCGTTGTATAGTTTTCCTTCCAGGGCTTCGTCTATTTGTTCAAGGCTTCTAAGTCCGAAAATGAAAGCTACTGAGACTGGGTCAGTCCGGTATCCTGTATGACCTTCATAAAATCCATACCTCATTATGTAATATGGTAGCATTTCACTGAAATCGAGGTTGGAGAGCCTGAACTTTAAGTCATTCATTTTATCAGGACTCAGAGTCACATATTTTTCCCTTAAATACTTTTCTTCCTTTTCAGTTAGTTTTCTTTCTATATGGATATTATGCCTTCCCTGTATTTCATCCAGAAATATAGAAATCTGCCATCCTTTTGAACCGCTGGCCTGAAAATTCAGAATGTTTTCATTATAATAGACATGTTTTATATTGTCGTAGAAGCGCCCCCAATTGCCTGATTCATATTCTAACAGGATGAGATTCCAGATATGGTAAAGCGGTCTGGCCAGTTGAGGATGTGTAAGTCCGAGTTTTTGAACAGTGCGGTTATCACTCTTCAGGACAGAAATTATGTCCTCATCCTCTGCCATAAATCCTGTAGTCGAATATGCATTTGGACGACCCGTACAATTGATTATTTCTGTAGGAATTCCAGTAATGGCCTTAGTATTATCCAACCGGTCATCAGAATGCAGTCCGGTCTTTGCCAGTTCAGGGAAGTCTCCTTTATCAATTAGTAATTGCTGGTCTTTACCCATATAAGTGCCTACTTTATAACTATATAGTAATGGTTTCCCATTCTCAACCGTTACTGGAGCTAAAGCAAATTTATCCTCCTTTGTGACTATCAGTATTGATTCGACAGAATCATTAATATAAGTTGGTGATTTTATCCCGGGCATCGTGTCATACGAAAAGGGATATAGATTATACTTTGTTGCTTGTCCACAAGCCATATTTGAAATAATCACGAGGATGAGTACAGACACTTTCATACCCGGAAAATTTTCTGGTGAGATAATTAAATTTTTCATGATGGAGTTTCCTTTTTTGCCTTTGGATATACAAATATAAATAGATCCTCAGTATCATGTCAGTATCCGGCAACGTATTAAAAGCCGTATTAAAAGCAGTAGGAACCCTCTAGCTGCCGGGACGGGACCAAAGAACCTGTCTGACTGGGCAGACAGGCAGGCATGAAATCAGGTCCCGATTTATCGGGAAGCTTTTGAATTATGTGGTTCGTTTCAGGGATTAGGTTTTTATTTTATTTTCGACTTCACAATTAAGCTTATTCAATTTCAGGATAATACTACCACTTGTCGGCATTCCCGGCTTCCAATTCCTCGTAGCTTTCGAGGTCAAGATTTTCCCAGTCTTTAACAACACTTTTATCTCCGGCTGCCGTTCGCCCCAGATACGATATTATAAGACAATTTTTTTGAAGGTCTTTCTTAAACTGATTGGAATCAGGTAGAATATCAATTAATCCTTTCATTTTATTATATGCCTCAGTTACCTTTTCAATATCAACAGGTTTTCCTCTCGGCCTTTTCAGTCCACCATGGTGTAAATATTTTTCTCCATTTCTGTAATAAACTGCCTTCACAAAATCGAAGGTATTTTTATACATATTGAATGCTGCAGAAGAGTCTTCAGGGAAATATTCCTTACAAAAATCCATTAATATACTGTCCGGATTTGCATAAGGATTTTGAACGAATCTGTGAAATGTATAGATATTAATCCAGTTGGCCCAGGGACGGTTTTTATCAATAATAGGGAAACGTCCTGAATTCCAGTTAAACCTTACTCCTGCACTTTCTATTCCGGCATCTGCCACTGCTTGAAACCTGGGTGCCCAGTAGTCGCCCAGATAAATTGGAAAAATATTATGGGTTTCGTATTCTCTCCAGGCATCAAATTCGACTAAAAGCCTTGTGCCATCGACTCCTTTTTTAATAAAGTCAGTATCCAGACCATTAGTAATATTAAAATCACCTTTAGTATTTTTTATTGAGTAAACGAGATTTGGTTCATCCCCAACTCCCAGTTCTTTTTCAGGTACCCCAAGGAACTCACATCGCTGCCAGGTCCTCATAAATGCAGTTCTATCCCTGCCATCCGATTTGAGGGCTCTGGCAGTGAGATTATGAAATTTCAAAAGTCCTTCTTTTGTATCCAGTTGACCTTCTGTCTCATCACCTGTTACCTGATATCCGGCAACATCGGGAAAAATGGCTGTCAGCTCTTTTATGGCATTTTCATATACCTGCCATGCTTCTTTTGAATCTTGATAATCAACACCAACATCATCCGGCCATGCAAACTGGTTACTGTGAAGGTGTACTTTCAGGCCTTTCTGTTTTCCATATGCAATTACTTCTATTACCGCATTTTTAAGATCCTCGTCCGGCTCATGTTTCCCTCCCCAGGTCAATAATTCCTGAAATGCATTTTCCTGAAATAACAGATAACTATTGAATCCCAATTCTGCAGCAACATCCATATTTGCTTTTATTTGCGAAACTTGTTCTTTCAGACTAAAAATGTCATACCGTTTGTAGTAGCGTAAATTCCAGTGGTCTATTACCTGAATATTCCTGAAATGATATTCAGCGCCTTCTTTTTCTCCTGGATCCAATGAAGATAAATTATCCCTCTTTTTAGATGAGCATCCCAAAATGGAAAATATGAGAATAATATTAGTAATAAGGAAGATTATGTTCCTTTTGATCATAAAGTAAGTTAAAATCTAAAATAGTATTTCAATAGTGTAATATCTGCAATATTTTATCAGACAAAGAAAATAGAAATTCCAATCGGAGTAAGATATTTTTTTATAGTTGAGCTGATCTGTATTATGTTTTAATATATCTTTTATTACCAGCTGGTTGAACGGTTCATTACTTATCTTTCACAGTAGCATTATCGAAAGTAAGAATCCCCAAACACTTCCGTCGCGACAGGTGTTTCAACCTCCCTTTTCATCCGAAAACAACTTACCCATTGTCCGTGTTAGAGGGCGTTATGTTATTATTTTCACAGGAAATATTATTTGGTTAATTATCAAACTATTCTAATGCTTTATTTAATTTATCGATATCCTCATTTCTGGGAATGAAGCCAGTGCTTGTAAAGTCAATCAACCAGTTGTTATTGACTTTAACAAGATGATAAACTGTTCGTACTGGTATCTTCTGACTATATGGTGCCAGAAACATCTGTTCAAAAGCAATTGCGGAATTACCATCTTTTGAAATTCGTATTTCACGTTTATCGAGGGTGATATCTAATTGAAATTCACTGTTTACGAGCATTTGTTTTAGAGAGGCATGCATTTCTGCTTTATTCCAGAATTCTTTTGGATCACTACCGCATGATAGAAAATCCTCTGTTAACAGAGCAATGACTGCATCGGCATTTTTGGCTTTTAATGCAAACCAGTGATCATCTAACACTTTGGCAACAGATTTTTTTGATTCAGTCATCTAAGTACATGACAAAAATTTACAACATTGGTTAAATTTATCTATATCGTTGCTA
>ERZ795048.2987-NODE-2987-length-13013-cov-4.555873_pt1 | contig 13013 bp, 13 predicted proteins | sample MGYA00375132_ERZ795048 | MGnify/ENA primary metagenome ERZ795048 (study PRJEB30177, sample SAMN05720225) | activated sludge metagenome | isolation source: Anaerobic digester | place: Hong Kong | collected 2014-12-17 ...
GGAGCAAAAATTCCCGTAAGTCTTTAGGGGAAACCACATCCGTAATAAATACACCTTCAGCTTTCCCCCAGATGATTTGTTGTTTACCAACTCTAATATCAAGGTTATTAAAGTACATGTCCAGGTATGCCTCCCTTAATCCCAGTTCTAATTCACGATCGAAATAATGATATAGATATGGATTAAGCTTGAAAGCAATTTTATTCGCATGTTTTTCAATTTTCAAGTCAAAGGTGTTTTGAACAATGGAAAAATCATTAGGATCAGTAATGAGTAATCCTGTGTAATTGCGTACGTATCCGCTAAAATCAATACTGTTCTGTGAATAAGCTTTTGGAATAGCTAATGCGAATAGCATGAATCCTGCTGCTATAAATTGTCTAACTTTCATATATGTCAGTTTTAAAGATTATGAGAGGATATCTCAATATTTCTTAATTAAGATTCCATGCTTTTGATTATTGTCCAAGGCTCATACTGCGCTCAGTGAATTTTGAAGATGGTATTCCCTGATTGATCTGAACATTAGAAAATTCAATGATTGTCCTATGATCTTTCTGAACATTTTTCATTTCAGTTTTGAGAATTGTCCAGAATCCGTTTATTTTCTCGAATTTGTGAATGGTGAGTGTTTTTAACAAATCACCGTCTTCATCGTAAAATTCACGCTGAAGTCCAACAAGATTATCTTTCATAACCCAGGTAATGGTTTTGGAATACATATAATCTTCATCTTTGGGAGTGCTTTCGATAACATAACATGGCCTCCCATCAATCGTCTCTTCTTTTAATAGTTTGTGGTTATCCATGTCAGGATGGCGGTCTCCTAAATCATCATAAGTAAAATCGGATCCCATGAAATAATCTCCTTTACTTCCACTGCTTATTCTTTTTGTACGCTTTAACGCGGGCAGGTATATCCATTGGTCATCTTCTTTCCCGCCTGTATAACTCCAATTCATAAACGACGTGCCCTTAACATCAGCCGGTGAAACAAAGAACATGATCTTTTTCTCCGTATCACCCATATTTACAATGTATTGATTCAGTTTACGTATCCTTTGTTCCCCTTGCTTATTTTCCAGTATCATGGTAAGTTGGCCTTGGGTATCATCACCGCTTGGTAGATAATACACTTTTTCCATGATTTGCCGGCCTGATAATTGAGCCACAGAATTCTGCATTCCAATGAATATGAGGAATACCATTAGTCCTAATACTATTTCTTGTTTTTTCATAATGTGAATGATTTAAATTTGAATGAATATTTATTTCTTCATGAGAAATACCCTTGATTTATAGAGTAGTATCATCATTATAGTTAACGTGCCGATAAAGCTGGTAAACATGTTCATTGCTACAAGTGCTCCTAGAGTACGGTTGGGTGGAAATACTGAAAATAAAAGCACCATAAAGCCTGTAATTACTACGATAGCATTAAATAAAATTGCTTTACCTGTTTGTTTCATTGTATGATGAATAGCCTCATGGCGGGTAGCGAAATTCTTTATTCCTGTTTTGTAATTTTGAATAAAATGAATGGAATAATCTATCCCGATACCAATAGCAATACTGGAAAGTAATGCAGTTGTAGTGCTCAGGGGAATATTCAGAAGGCCCATTACACCGAAACTTATCATTGCAGTAATAATAATAGGTATGGAACCGATCAGACCTGCTTTCCAACTGCGAAACATAACAATGAGCAAGATCAGGACCAGAATTAGTGACAGGATAATACTACTAACCTGGCCTGCCAATATTAGATCTGTAAATATCAATGCTTTATAGCCCGATCCGGCATAACTCATTTCTATACCATGGCTTTCTATATCATCTCTGAAACTTTCTATAGATCGGATTGCTGTATTAATGGTTTTAGAATCATCCCCTTTTAATTGAAAAGTCACATTAATGCGGTCGTAATCGTAGTTCACGACTTTCGTAAGATTCTCAGGGTCACCAGACATTTCATAGAGCAGTAGGTATTGTGCTACAAGGTCAGAAGTTTCAGGGATTTTATAATAGCTAATATCATCTGCATTCATCACCTTATTCATTCGCTTCAAGTAATCGGTAAGAGAAAATGAATTCCCCACTTCAGCAAGCATTTCCGTTTTATTTTGCAGACTATCAATTAGCTTTAGAATTTCAGGATTTTTAAACACATCCGCTTTGTTTGATTCCAGGATGACATTCAGAGTAGATGTTCCACCAAATTTGCTGTTAACAAATGCATCCGTCAAAACGATATCGCTATCGCTTGCAAATTTGTCAAGGAAGCTTGAGTTGATCCAGATTCTTGTTAATCCAATAATTGATATTAATATGATAAGTCCAAAACCAAGGTAGACAGGTTTGCTATTCTTCAATAGGAGATCTGTTATTCTGTTTTTTTTTGCCTCATCAATATCCACATCAGGCACTTTTTTGTTTCGTAACCTGAATCCTACCAATAAAGTAAAGGCAGGAATTAGCAGCATGGTAAGCAGAAAGGCTACAAGAATGCCGAATGCAGTGAATAATCCGAAGTATTTTATTGGATAAACCTGAGAGGTTAACAGGGAAAGGAAACCTATAATGGTTGTAAAAGCAGCCATAGAAAGAGGCTTAAACAGTTTTTTAGTTGAGTACATGATGGCCTCCAGCCGAGTTTCTTCGGGGTTTTGCTGGAAGAAATGAATAAGATTATTATAGAAATATATCCCATATGCAACACCAATTGCTATAAGCATCACCGGTATCATTGTCGAGACTGAGTATATCGGGATATTTAAATGTGCCATCAAACCGAACGTCCAGATTGAACTAAGAAAAACTGTCAGTATTGTTGCGGTTGTTGCTCTTACGCTTTGTAACAAAATATAGAGAACTATAATTATCAATATAATGACAATAGGTACCATGCGTTTCATATCAGCCGGCCCCAATAACCCTAATGTTCCTTCTACAATTGGTCTGCCGGCGACATAAATTACATCATCGTCAGACTCAAAAGACATAGTAAAGTCAATTATTTTCTGATATAAGCTTTGCGTAAATGTGCTATCAGCCATACCGGCAACGATCAGTGCTACCGTTTCATCTTCTGATATTAACCTGCCGTAGACCATGTCATTGTTTTTGACGTTTCTTCTAAGGTTTTCAATCTTTTCATAGTTGTCGGGTACACTTCTATAAAATGATTCTACCTCCATTCCATACTCTGATCCGGTTATATTATCAGCAGTATATAATGACATAATATCGTTTTCGTCGAAGGCTTCCATACGCTCCAACTCTTTCGTTATATCCTTAATTTTTTGAAGACTTGTTGTATTATAAATTCCATCTTTATTCTCGATGGCTATCAAGATTCCATCCTTGATATTAAACCATTCCTCAGCTATGTCACTGTATACAAAGGCTGGATGGTTTTTAGGCATGTATTCATCCAGGTTCGTCTCCATTCGTGCATGCTTTTTTATTCCAATAATAAAATATACAGAACCAAGCAATACTATGGCCATAATAAGCCAGGCAATCCATTTGACTTTCTTGTTTTTCATAAAATATGTTTGTAAATATTAACTAACTTAGACTATATGAGTTTTATCTATTTCTATGCATGTATTCCTATTAAAATATGTGATTAGATTGTCAAAACCACACTTGTGAATTCCTGAATCTTGGATAATGGAATAACTTTTTCAGGCCAATGACTACTTCATCCAAATCATTCATTGCCAGGTTTTCTTATCAACTTAACAACCATTTGAATAAGTATATTTCCTTCCTTTAATAGATTGAAATTGTACTCAGCTAACTGCCATTTTTTTACATAGAGTCTGAGCGTTCCTAAAATCATTGTAGCAAGTGAGTCAGTATCAATATCATCTCTGATTTCATTATTTTCCTGTCCGTTGCGTATAATATCTTTTAATACCAGGTTGTTATGGTTAATTAGTTCTTTTAATTTAATTAGTAAGGCTTTTTCATTTCGAAATATTTCTTCAGCAAATATTACAGATACAAATTGAGGATAATTGTAAAAGGCTTGAAAATGATTTTGAAAGAGCCTTTCAATTTTTGCAGTTGCTGTCTCCTGATCTATGATTTCTTCTGTGTACAATCTGTTGTTGCTATTTTTAATCATATCCAGAATAGCTGTTAGGATCTCAATTTTACTTTCAAAATGTCTATAAATCGCAGGTTCGGAAATACCAATTTGTTTTGAAATGTTTTTTATAGTAAGACCCTGAATACCTTTCGTCTCGATCAACTCAAGTGCGGTACTAATGATTTCCTTTTGTCTTTCAGTCTGCATAGTCTTAAATAAAATTCGATTCAAAATTAGTTAATATTAACTAACTTACAAACAATTTTTCTCAATTTTTAATCAAAAGATTTACTATATGTCAAGGTTTCAGTAATTTATTCCATGATCAAATTGGAAAATATTTGAAGGAAGAACAATCTAAGTATAGAAAGGATCATTGATTGTGAATATTATTTCGAAAGTTTATTTACCCCCATACAGGAGTAATCCGAATTGGGGAAAGCCACATCAAATGTCGTTTCGATCTGATTATCTGATATCTTCTTTATGGTCCAGCGAGCTTTCCCCCCGGGTACAAAATTCTCGATGGATTCCGATTCAAATACCAGCATTGTATCATTTGACAAAGAATCTGCAAGTGTATATTGAATGACATACCCTTCAGTGTGGAATTGTCTGATGACAACTGCATCCCTTGCTTTATCATAACTGATAAAACCCCGGTCAATATGATGTTCGCCTTCCGGATTATTTGAGGTAGGTTCAAACCATGATTCATTTTTGAACTCAATGTATTTACCGATCATATCCGGTTTGAAAAAGGAATTGATTGTTAAAGAATCGTTTCCAAAGCCAGAACCTCTGCCATTCCAATCTCCAAGCATAAAATCCAGTTGCTGAAATTTTGAAGTTTGTCCGATACAGATGGACTGTGAGAATGTCAGAATGGTTAAAATGATTATGTATTTTATTTTCATTATTGAATTTTTTATAAAGATATTCAAAAAATGAGGAGGCTATCCGCCACGGCGGACAGCCTCCTGTCAAACTCAAGTTATTGTTAGTTTTTATACTTCCGGAACAAGTTTTAAATCCTTGTTCTTAGTTGGTTTAAATATTCCTAACAAACCTTGCAGACCAAGGGTCATTACAATATTGACAAAGAATGCCAGGAATGCCAGGAATAAAAGAGAACCACAGATCATAGCAAGAATCATGTAAAGATCGTACTCTCCATTGAAATATAAAGTTCTTCTCAGCATACCCTTCAATCCGGCCATTCCCATAAATGCACCCATGCCGATTCCTCCGATTAGATGCAACCAGAAATGTATATTGGCAAGTTTCTGACTATATAATTTTGCCCCATTGGTTAGAATTGGTAGCAGAATATATATGGCAGAATATAGGGTCATTGTAAGGCCGACCAATATAGCAACATGAACATGAGGCCCCACTACCCATTGGGTATTGTGAAGAATTCTGTTTAATCCAACGTCTGCCTGCATAATTCCAGCCGGAACGGCAAGGGCAAATCCCAACAATCCACCCAGGAGGAATTTCAATTCATTAGTCATTTTCAAAGGACGAGCAGCCCAAAGCGTTGCCAGTGTGATGAAGAAAGCCAATCCTTGTGTTATCAGCTCAAAAGCTGTTACCATTTCACCTGACAGTACTTTAAGAAATCCAGGTTGTGCCTGATCAGAAAGTAAATGATGCGACCAGACTGTCCAGGAGACAATAAGCTCAACCAGCAGAGCTGCTCTTGCAATATTCTGCATGAACAGTTTTTTCCCAGTGATCATGGTTGCCAAAAGGTACCAGGTACCAGCAACAAATATTAATACCAGTCCGTCAGCAATAAGATCCAGTCCCCACCAGAACCAGTTCTTGTAAAGTAAGGCATCAATTGCAGTATTATCAAGACTATGACCAACTAGATGGCCTATCATATAAATAAGGATCAGTACACCGGTAAATAGGATAATTCCTGTATTTAAAGCCATATCGACAGTTCCACGTGCAATAGCTGCAACAGGTAATGATACGAGGTGCTCTTTTCTTTCCTTCTTTCTCCTGAAAAGATTAGCCAGGCCTGAGGTACCGAGTGCAGATCCAAGAAGTTTACCAGCAGGTTGCTTCTCCCATCCTTCAGGAGTATATGTGATTGTCTTAAATACATTAACGATGAAGAATACCGTACCCACCATTACCAGGGCAATACCAAGCACAAAGAATGATCCGCCCAATGGATCAAATTGGGAGAAATCAGCCGGTAGTGGCCAGTATAGTGTGTACAAAGGCGAATAATGAGAAATAAATCCGGCGAACCAGAATACGAATGTCCCCACAGTAAGAAGAATCCAGTTCCAGTGTGCCAACTTCAGGCTGTACAATGGTTTCTTCATTAAGTATGGAACAAGAAAATAAAATGCACCACACACAATGGCATAGGTTGATCCAAATATCCCAACCAGCGGGTGTGCTGTTAGAATGGCAAAGAATTGATTATCATTGAACATGCTTACCTGTTCAACTTCATAGACTCTCATGATCATTCCTTCTATCAGCACAAAGAGATAATAAACAAGTCCGACCACAACAAATCGTAGTGTTAACTTTTGCATTACAGTGAGGGAATCTGCCTTGAATAAGCCCTGTTCCCCTTTTATAAGTGTTTCTTTGAAATTCATATGATTATTGTTTTAGGATTACAGGTCTTAATCTTCTTTTGTCAGAGGTTCTCCAATAACTTTTACCACATCTTCTTCTATCATGGCAATGCCTTTGGGCCCCGAATACTCAGTGGATCTGATAGTATAAACCCCGGGATTAACGAATCTCCACATGATGTCATTACGATGACCGGGAACCACCTGCATCTGAAACAGCATTGAATTGTCCTGCCTGAATAATCCGAAGCCATAGGTCAGGTCTTTCGAAGTAACATCGAAGACTACAATATCTCCTGTATTGATTATCATCTCTTCCTCGGGTAAGAGAAATTCATGATTTGCCACTGTGATACTAAATGTCTTATCCGGGGTGATTTCATGCCGGTTCAAATCCATTTCTGACCACGGAATAGTGTTATAGGTAATGATGTGCAGGGAAACTCCTAACACTGTCAAAAAGGCTACAAAAGTATAGAAAAGGGCAGGTTTTACCTTACTTTCACTTTTACCTTTCTTTGTTAGTCGTGTACCAAACCAAAGCATCAACAAAATGATTACCGAACAATACAGGGTGTATGCAATGGTCTGACCTTTTAATACAAGTGCTGAATCAACCATAAGAACCTCCTTTTTATTTAATTGATATTAAATGCTGTACAAATGTAGCACATAATTCTTTAAACTGCGATAAACATATCGCATATTATGTCAAAAAAATGATCTCTCAATCTATGTCCCTGAATTTATCCAGGGTTGTAGTTCTTAATACCTTAATAATTGTAGCTCTGGTTTCTTCCCAGGTTTCATGCATGGCACATTTCACATCAAATGGACATTCCTGAAATCCCATTATGCAGGTATTAAAAATACTCATCCCTTCTGTGGCTTCTACTATACTTGCTATGGAAATTTTGGCCGGGTCTTTGGATAAGGAAAAACCACCGTTCCTTCCCTGAACACTATCGATGAAACCTTCTTTTGAAAGTGTGGTTAAAAGCTGACGCAGGTATTGCCATGGAATATCTAACAACTCATTCAAAGCCCTGGCAGAATATCGTTCCTCTGGATGTTTCCCAAGAAAATTCAGAACAGTGATAGCATATGATGTTGTTTTACTGAAATTCATTACCCGGATTATTTAATAACCTGACAAAGGTAACGAAATGGTCTTGTTTTTATTCTGTTACCAGTCAAGCAGCCTTTTTTCGCCTTCAATTTTCTTTATATCGGATATTTCCTGGCTTACTTCAATTACACCCTTGTACACATTGTTTTCATTTCTGACAGCAAAATATTGTATCAGGATATATTTTCCCTTCATGTTAATCCAAAAGGATGCTTTATCTTTTTCTCCCTTTCTGAATGACTGAACAATTTTATCTACAATATGAATACTTTCAGGCGGATGGCAATTGTGAACATCCCGGCCTATAACAGCTTGTGTTCTTGGGAAGATCCTGTCTTTTGAGGATGAATAAAAACGGACTTTATCATTTTCATCCACATAGGTGATATCAACGGGAAGATGACTAAATATCAATTTGATTTGCTCCGGTTCCAATGTTCCGGTACCAAGATCCAGAAGATTTGTTTTCACGCTTGTATTCAATTCGGAAGGTTGTATGTCCTCAGGTTGAATATATGGGAGGCCAAGATCAAATGCCTGTTGATTCATCATTTCTAACTCAGTTTTATCAACAGTTAATAGAATATATGGGAATAGTATGGTCTCCTCACGGAACTTGATGGCCAACATGTTAAAAAATACATCACCCACACATCTGTTAAATTCATTTTGATCGTTTATCTGGTCTTTTAATTGTTCCAGAATAGATTTTATGTTCTTTCTAATATCGTCATGGAATGACCACATAATCTGAAGGCAATTATGATCTGGCAAATGATTCTCAATAACAGGGAACAGAACATTTTCCTTAATGACGTAATATCCTGTAAAGATTTCAAGCCTCTCGAAATTCAATATGAGTTGATTTCTGAGATTAACATTGTTCGGATTCCTGACAAAGGATTTATAAACAGGGCGAATACTTTTTAGCACCTGTTCCATCTCAAAATTATTCTGTTCAAGCACAGCAAAAAAAGAGCCTGGTTCGGGTTTTGGACTTTTAAAATCTGAAATTGTAATGTGAAATATGTTCAGAATTTTATTGGAAAGACTTTTCAGGTCTTCAATAGGATAACCCTGCCTCACTAACTCGTCAAAGAGAAATATAAAATCAGATGGTATTACCGACGCTATGAAATCCTTATTCCCTTTAATAAATCCACGAGCATTGCCGGTTTTCAGAATGAGTTCCGAAAGATCCAGCAGCCTTGATAACCTTTGATTTCTATTATCCGAAAACTCCGACATGACCATTGATTATTTTTTGAAGTAAACCAGGAATTCATCTTCAGCTACTTCACTGATCCAATAATCATAGCCCAATCCGATTGCCTTATCGATGAGCGGTGCAGGGATGAATGGAGCATTAATTTCCAGAATCTCCCCCTCGTTTAAATTCTTTATAGCAGATAAGACCTCATGGACAGGTTGTTCCCCTGCATTCAGCATATCACTGATATCGATTGTACCACTTACTGCATTAGCTGAAAACCAATCCGGAACTTCAAAATTGTATGATATTTCTTCTTCAGTGAAGTGATCCTGCAACTGCTGTCCGGCTGCTTCACGTAACGTATTGATCAACTCTTCCACTTTTACTCCTCCTATGATAGCTGCCTGACTGAGGGAAGTCACTCGAGCAATGGTCTTTCTTAAAAGGGGATTCTTCAGTTTCTTGAACTGTGGTGCCGCCTTGATAAGAGTCTCCTCCAGCTCAGGGTAGGCTTCCAACAGATCATGGATCTTTGTTTTTGGTGTTATAATAATTGGATCCATATTATTCCTCCTTATTAGTTCCGTATGATAATATTCGCTGTTCACCTTCAAGGGATCTTGCTTCTGTAAGATCCTGGGACACTTCGAGTGTTCCAAGGTATTCCCCGTTTTCATCCCTGAGTGCGTAATATTCGATCAGAATGAATTTACCTTTCATCTGAATCCAGAATGGAGCATGGGAAGCCTTCCCAGATTTAAAATCTTCCAGTATCTTCTCCACAATATCAACACTTCCCGGGGGGTGGCATAACCGGACGTCCCTGTTGATTATTGACCGGCTCCGTGCAAAAATCCGGTGCGATCCCTGAGTGAAATATTTAACCTTGTCGTCCTTATCAACAAATGTCATATCGACCGGCGCCGTATTCAAAATGGCCATAATTTCCTTTGAGGTAAAACTGCCTGAAGGTAACTGAATGGTTCCATCTCCACTCGTCGCTGTTACTGCTTCAGATGATTTTTCAAATCCCTCGGGCTTCCATTCCACCTGCGGATCATATAGAGTGAATCCAAATTCAAGTGTTTGCTGATGGATGCCCCACCAATCTTCCTCGGTAATTACATCCATGGCCATCGGGAACAGGATTTCCTCTTCCTTTTGAACCATGTCATCCAAAGCTTTTACAACGGGGTAGAAGATCAGATCTAATGATTCTAGAAGGTCGTTCTTGCTTAATTCTGGTTCTTTCAGTAGCGCAATACACCCTTTTAACTGTTCCCTGATTTCGTCATGCTTTCCCCACATTACCTTAGGCGGCCCCGTGATCTCCTTTTTTTCCAGGTAAGGAAACATGAGATATTCCTTGCGTTGATAATGTTTGTCAACGTCCATAAGGTCGTTGAAAAAGGCTAACAGGACATTCCTGAAATTCTGGAAGGTAGCTTCAGGTACTTTCGAAACTGAATCCAGCATATCTTTTGTTTTTCCTGTTACCTTTTTCAGTTCCAGATTCTCCTGTTTAAACACATCAACCGGATGACCTTCCGGAATCTCCTTTGATCCGGATTGATCGACATGTCCTTCAAGTACTTCTCCATGAATGTCACATAGTTTTAATACCTCTGATTCAGGAAGCCCTTCACTGATAAGTTCCTGTTCCACTTCAACAACCTCACCATAAGGTACCGATTGCAGCGTTTCTATCAACTCTTTCCTGACCAGGTCAGGAGATTCACCCTCATGGAGTTTCAGAATCAGTTCTTTGAGCCTATCTTTTCTGTATCTCGAATTATTAATAAGTTCACTCATTGCATTCGGATGTTATAATAATTTACTCTTGTTTTCTGGTCTGGGAGCCTTGATGACCAATATCCTGGCCGTTCCTTCACTTTCGTTACTAATGTGGTGTGGGATATTAGCAGGACTTTCGATCAATGTGTCTTTAACCTGAGGGATACTTTCACCATCTATGTGTATTGTTGGTTCTCCCTCCAGCACATAGAACACAGCATCAACGGGCGTTTTATGAGGTTTGAGGCTTTCACCCGGTTTCAGAGTCATATGCATTATCTGTGCAGAGGATTCATCATATAGTTTTCTCACGTCCACTCCGTGTGGATTATCTTTTACAGGTTCTGACTTATACGTTTTTGTTTTCATTTTATTAGTAATTATTAATTATTAATTCATATTAAGCATATTTCTATTCAATATAGCCTTCCCTTCCTTGATTTTCTTTGCCAGTGATGCAATTGTTTCTGATTTCGCCAGGTGCAAAATGCTCTCTCGTATTTTTGCGTATTCATCATGTAAAGGACATGGATTTGAATCGTTGCAATGTTTTAAACCAAAACCACATTTCGTAAAAAGGCGGTCACCTTCCGTTACCATTATCACATCATACAGGGAATGGTTTGAATGGTTATCCGGGAAGTAAAATCCCCCGCCACGTCCTTTCATTGACAACAGAAGTTGATGTGTTGTCATGATATGCAGCATTTTTGCAGTAAATGCTGTCGGAGCATCAATTTCCTCAGCAATTTCTTTTACTCCGGGACGTCTGTTTTCCCAATTTACCAATTGTATGAAGACCAATGCCCTGATACTGTACTCGCTACTTTTTAATAACATGATTCAAACCTTTGGTGGATCTGCAAATATACAAAATTATAAAATGACCTTTTTGTCATTATATAAAAAAACTTCTATATTTGTCCGATAAACATAAGATTGCACATTATGAAAACAAAAAAGCTTTGGATAGGATTTATTCTTGTCATGGTGATTTCTTTTGGAATACTGGGATTCTTCGGTAAAGAAATATACAGAAAAGCGCCACCCATTCCAGAGAAGGTGTCAACCGAGGACGGCAGAATTTTAATGACGGCTTCTGATATTAAGGATGGGCAGAACGTTTGGCAATCCATGGGCGGGCAAGAGGTCGGCACTATCTGGGGTCATGGTGCCTATAAAGCACCTGACTGGACTGCAGACTGGCTCCATAGGGAAGCCGAATATATTTTAAACTTTTGGTCAGCTAATGAGTATTCCAAGAAATATGATGAGCTGAATCCTGAGTACCAGGCAATGTTAAAAGAAAGACTCAAAAATGAGTTGAGAAAGAATCAATATGATGATGCAACTCAAACCCTGACCATCTCTTCTGTCCGGGCTGAAGCGTTTCGTTCAAACAGTGACCATTACTCGGGTTTGTTTATGAATGATCCTGAACAAGCTCATTTAAGAGAAGCTTACAGTATTCCTCCCAATAGTATAAAAGACCAGGAAAGAATGGAAAAAATGAATGCATTCTTCTTTTGGGCATCATGGGCGACGGTCACAGAAAGACCAGGCAAGGATATTACATACACGAATAACTGGCCACCAGACAAACTTGTAGGAAACGAACCTACCGGTTCTCTCTTACTTTGGACTGGATTCAGTGTTATTATCCTCTTATTTGGAATCGGATTACTTGCCTGGTATTATGCTACAAACCGGGAAGAGGATGAAAATCCGGATATTCCTTCCGTTAATCCGCTCTCGGGAACGAAGCTCACCCCTTCTATGAAAGCGACCCTGAAATATTTCTGGGTAGTTACCGCATTAATTTTAGTGCAAATATTAATGGGAGTAGTAACGGCTCACTATGGTGTTGAGGGTCTGGGATTCTATGGATTGCCCCTGGCTGATGTGCTTCCGTATTCCATATCAAGAACCTGGCATATTCAACTAGCCATTTTCTGGATTGCCACATCCTGGCTGGCAACAGGATTGTTTATTGCACCTGCCATTTCAGGCAAAGAGCCAAAATATCAAAAACTGGGAGTGAATTTTCTATTTATAGCTTTACTGGTAATTGTTGTTGGTTCACTTGTAGGGCAGTGGATGGGGGTTATGCAAAAGCTTGGGCTTGTTCAGAATTTTTATTTCGGTCACCAGGGATATGAATATGTT
>ERZ795048.2988-NODE-2988-length-13005-cov-7.993436_pt1 | contig 13005 bp, 11 predicted proteins | sample MGYA00375132_ERZ795048 | MGnify/ENA primary metagenome ERZ795048 (study PRJEB30177, sample SAMN05720225) | activated sludge metagenome | isolation source: Anaerobic digester | place: Hong Kong | collected 2014-12-17 ...
TGATATGTGATTGTTTCGTTGAGAGCCTCTTTAAGCTTGATTTTACCGCTTTTAACAAGCTCGTCAAGAATCTCAGTATGATGGTAAACTTCAATATTGTACTCAAGAGGATTTCCGTCAGAGCCAACTCCAACTTTAGAGAAGCTTACATATTCCTTCTTGAGCATGTTATATCCGTGGGGACATGTTGTTATTATCTTCTTAATTCCATACGCTTTGAAGGTTTCAAGATTCTGTGTTGCAAGTGAATGGAAAAGATATTCGTTACCGCCCCTCATTGCAGCGTCACCGCAGCATGCTTCTTCAGCACCGAGGATACCTACTTTAAGACCCGCCTTTTTCATTACGTTCAGAAGTGCAATAGCAACCTTCTGACTTCTCTTGTCATATGAAGCAGCACAACCTACGAAGTACACATAGTCTACTTCAGGATCTTCTGCAAGAGTTTTAACGCCGAGATCTTCCGGAAGCCATGCGCCCCTTTCACCGAAGGCAAAACCGTACGGGTTAAAATTTGTTTCCATATTCATGAAAGTTGTCTGGAGCTCTGGAGCCATATCACCTTCCATGAGGACTTTGTATCTTCTCATGTCGATCATTTTGGGGATATGTTCAATGTTAACCGGGCAGTTCTCCATACATGCGCCGCAGTTTGTACATGACCAGAATTCATCAGGCTGAACTGATCCTGAACCATCTGTGCCATCACCAATAAGCGGAGTAGACTCAACAGCTGTTTTGTCCTCAGCAACCATGAGTTTAGGAATACGCTCATCCATATTCGCTTTAACGTCATTTATCATCTTCTTCGGGGATAGAGGTTTCTCTGTAAGGTAAGCAGGAGTTATCCTGACACCTTCCGCACCTTGTACAGGCATCTCCATCCATAAGCTGTTTCCATGTGTACTCTTCAACATTGCATACACCGAAACTTTCAGCTGTTTCGAATTCCTCCGGGCTTATAACCGGAACCAGATACTTTGTCTTCGCACTTTCATTATTAAGGTTTCCATAATAAATATTAAGAAATGAAATAAGAATGTGGCCGATTTTATCAGATGCGATAAGCCCTATAAAACTGAAAGCAGCAAGCATGTGCACCCACCAGTTGATATAGTGAGTTACCTGCAGGCCCCCGTCACTTACTAAGGAGAAAGGCATAGCAAGGGCATAACCGAAAGGTGAAGCCACTTTTTCAAAAACAGGAAAACCTGTAAGAGCAATCCTCATTGCTTCGTTGAAAAAACCTGTTAAAATGATTATGGTTATCAGAGCAAGGGCGAATGTATCTATCGCTTTAGTATCAAGCCTTGTGGGCTTAATAATATACCTTCTGTAAATAGCCATACATAGACCGATAAGGACAACAACTCCGAATATATCACCGAATAGAGACCAGATGATATAAAAATCACCATGGATAAAGTGATAATGGAAGAAGAGCCCTGTAAAGTCTTCCTGTACAACAATAATCATTGTAACAATAAAAAGAACCACAAAACCGAAAAAGATAGTACCGTGCATAATGCCCGGGAACTTCTCTCTCAGAACTTTTGCCTGCAGGAAAGCATATTTAATTACAGCAATTATCCTTTTTTCAGGAAAATCTGTTCTAAGCTCACTCCTGCCCTGTCTCCAAATTTGTACCTTCTTTACTATGGTATAAATGAGGTAGAAAACAGCGGCAAACATAAAAATGTAAACCCCCCATCTCATAAAACCGTGAGGGCCGCCAACGTTGAAATAGAATTCACGTGTAACGTCAGCAGTTGGTATACCAAAAGAACTGGCAATACTCATCTGGTCATCCTCCTAAATTAAACGCTTCTATAAAATATGTTTATAGTGGTTGCAATAAATCGAACAGGAAAATGTTAACCGGCAATCCCTGTTTTTCTGTGCAATATATATATTTATGTCAACTTTCAGATATTATATTACATGGAAATTGTCAACACAAATTCTCGAAGCGAAAAACAGCTTTAAAATCGGACACTAATATCCCGATCTGCTGTTTGCATTTGAAATTTACCTCAGCACAAACTAAATTTATTCAATCTGAATCTTTAATTTCAGCTTTAAAATCACAATCATACGGAGATAAACGATGAGAACAGAAAGGCGAAAATCCGAGCGCTTCTTAATTAATCAGCTTATCGAGATAGACATGGGGAGAGAATACTTCATACCGGCTGAGGGTGTCAATATTAGTGATGAAGGGCTGCTCTGCCATACAGCGGAGGCGATTGAACCGTATTCCCGTGTTTATATGCAACTGACACTTGATGGAGGCAAAAAAAAACATGTAATATCCTGCGAGGGAATTGTTGTCAGATGCAAAAAAAACAAAAAAAAATACAATACCGCCCTTGAATTTGCAACTCTTGAAGAGAACGACAGGAAAAAGATACACGAATTCACTCATTAAAACAGATTCAGAGGTCTTAGACTAAAGAAGAAAAAATTTTCCGGTCAGTTTACAACAAGAACCAGATCAGCTTCGCCCTTCTCTTCCACCACGATGGTATCTGAATCAAGTTCCACGTCTCCTGTTTCATATTCAGTAGATTCAGCATACAAAGTCTCTCCCTTTGTTAAAAGAGTTTCACGTGAATAATTTTTATCAGACTGCCCAAAGTTAAAGCTGTCTAAAAAGACTTTGCCATCTGCGCTGGAATAGACAGAATTACTGTATTTACACATATATATAATGCCATTTTCATCTTCAGCGGAACCGAAATAAACATCATAGATGTCATAAATTTCACTATCGTATATCTTTGTATTGAGAGATTTTATTACACCTTCCTCGGTAAGTTTGAGAAAATATAACCCGTTGCCCGCTGTGCTGTTAAGCATTCCAGCTACAATTATATCCTCATCCTCCCCCCTGACAATCTTCCCCCTCACATTCAGGTCAGGAAAAGAAAATTCACGTGTAGACAGGACATTCATATCACTGTCAAAATTGATGACGGCCAGAACGTCTGAATCAGAGCTTCCAACAAGGCTTATCACTGCAGTCATGCCGTCATCCTCCCTGACAACAGAGCCGGCGAGCATTGAATGCCTGTTGATGGCATTAATATACATCGAGGACAGGATATTCCCGCTGCTGTCCATCCTTGCAAAAAATGTTCTGAACTTATAGGTAAGTGCGTTAAGACAGAGACCTGAAACAATATACTCCTCTTCTCCGATTCTATGTATTTCAGAGGGCATAAAAACCGAAAAATAACTCTTATAATTCTTCTCCCACACAAGGTTCCCGTTTGCATCAATCTTCATTATGAAAGTTATATAACTCATAGCACCCAGTACGCTGTAGTAGGACATCCCTGTAACAACAATTCCTCCGTCTACCGTTTCTGTTGCATCAAAAATCCGGTTTTTTTTGTCATTGCCGAAACAATAATCCCAGAGCACCCCTTTGTTCCTGTTATATTTAACGATAATAAAATCGATATCACCGCTCTCGTAATACCTGTCCGCGAAGATAATTACATTCTTACTGTCCAGAACTTTTACACGGCGCACCCTGTCATCATAATCACTTACCAGGAAGCCCCCCTTAAAAAATTCCCCCTTATTGCTGATTGAAGAAAACCATACATTGTCCACGTCTGTAGAGGATTCGCCAGTTACAGAACCTGCCATATAATAATTTTCGCTGTCGATTTTTTCTATCCGGATCTCCCCTGAGAGGGAATAACTTTTTTCAAGTTCTGTAAACCCGAATCCGCCGGCAGAGGAGGGCCGGGCAGCGTCATCATTCAGTGCAGTCTCATTAATAAGATTACCGCATGAAAGGATTGCGAACAGACACACCAGTATAATGCTATAAATTTCTTTTTTAACAGACCTCATTGCAGGTTCACCATTTTTTTACTGAAACCGGATTTGCTATTCAATAAAATCAGTATTATTTTACCGATCACTGCATAATAACTCTGTATTTAAAAACAACAGTAATCTCCACTATCTATTTAACAACCTGGATGTTCCCTTTTTCACAGACTGCGGGAAAATGGAAATTTCTGAACACTTTAATATATCCCGCAATTAAAAAATAATTTTTATATAACATATGAATTTTTTCAATAAATATTTACCTGAAAAGTGTGTTTTAATGCACTTTATCATAAAGAAATTGACAAAACTCTTATATTGCAACAATATATGCACTACTTTATAACAATTAAGTTAAAGGAGACTTTTTATGAAGAAAATTTCCATGCTTTTAATAGTGCTCTGCCTTTTTATAGGTTTTGCATCAAATGATGTATTTGCCAGAGCAATAGGTGTTAAAGGCGGTTACACTATGCCGAAAGACGATCTCAAGGATTGTGAAGACGAATGGGCTTTCGGAGTATATTTTGACATGGGAACATTTTTAATCAACAACCTGGATTTCAGGCCAAGTGTTGACATGTTCTCTCTAGAGACAGAAGATTATGAAATAGCGGATGTATGGGGGATCCATTTTGACTGGTACTGGCACTTTCTTGACAAGGGTACGCTTTCTCCTTTTCTCGGATTCGGGCCTGTTCTCAACTACTACGATTTCGATGATGACGATACAGTAGATGAAGATTCAGACGCGGGTGTTGACCTCTTCCTCGGGCTTGAACTTAAAATCGGCGGAACACCTCTCACTATGATGCTTGAAGGAAGATATAAATTCCTTGATATAGCAGCAAGAGACCATACTGCTATGCAGGCCAACCTGGGTATTGCATATAACTTCTAAACTTATTTAATACAGGAAAAAGCGGCATAAGCCGCTTTTTCTGTTTAATTTTAATTGACCTCCCATTACTTCCACCCATATCTTTTATTTTATAAAAAACCTGCAGTTTAATTAAAATATCGGATTTATCCTTCCAAGGATACTCCGGCGGAGATACACTTCTTTTAAGAAAAAGGATTCCCCATTCGCGGGAATGACAGAGGCAAACTGATTGAAACTGCAGCAATTAAATTTATTGGTAAAAAAATGAGCGAGCACATAACCAGAAGAGAATCGAAGAAAATACGCGCAGGGAGTCTCTCAATTGGCGGGGATGCCCCGGTATCAGTACAGTCAATGACGAACATACACATTGAAGATACGGAGAGAACAATAGCCCAGATAAACCGGCTGGAGTCCCTGGGAGCTGATATCGTACGTCTTGCAGTAAGAAATGAAAAAGGGATTGGACCTCTGAAAGAAATTATCAAATCGGTGAATATACCCCTGGTGGCAGACATACATTTTGACTACAGGCTCGCCGTTGAGGCCATTAAGGCAGGGATATCGAAGGTGAGAATAAATCCCGGAAATATAGGTGAAAACTGGAAGGTCGAAGAGGTTATAAAGGCGGCCCGGGACCGCAATATACCGATAAGAGTAGGAGTAAACGGAGGCTCCATAAACAGAAAAAAATATACCCACCCCACGCCGGATGCCCTGGTGGATTCCGCCCTTGAAAATATCAGAATCCTTGAAGACCACAATTATACAAACATCGTTGTTTCTATAAAATCATCCGACATCTTCTCCACTATTGAGGCCAATACTATAATGTCAGAAACGCGGGACTACCCCATTCATATAGGCCTGACCGAAGCCGGTTACGGCCTGAACTGCACAGTGCAGAGTTCAATTGTCCTGGGTCACCTGCTGCTGAAAGGGATAGGCGACACCATACGGGTCTCAATGACAGGAGACCCGGGCGAGGAAATCCTTGTGGGGCGAAAAATTCTGGAATCACTTGGCCTGAAATACTCACCGGTTAAGATAATATCCTGCCCCACATGCGGCCGCACGGCATCAGATATAGATCTTCTTAAAATCGCGCAGCAGGTTGATTCCGAGATTCACAGCAGATTTGAGAAAAAACTTAGCGAAGGAAATAAAAAATTAACAATTGCAGTTATGGGATGCGAAGTCAACGGCCCGGGAGAGGCAAGTGAGGCGGATTTCGGCCTTGCGGGAGGACAGAACGGGAAGATGCTCCTCTTCGCAAAAGGGGAAAGGCTTAAAACAGTCAGCATTGATGCCGCGGTTGACACCCTTATAAAAATTGTTTCCGATTCTATCTGACTGAGTGAGCTCTCCTTATATAAGTAAAAGGGTTCATTGAACGTCCGTTTTTCCTTATTTCAAAATGAAGATGCGGCCCGGTGGATCTCCCGGTATTTCCTGAAAGGGCAATCACCTGCCCCGGACTTACACTGTCCCCGGGCTTTACCAGAGACCTGCTGAGATGCCCGTAGTATGTCTGATACCCGAACTCATGCTCCAGAATGATCAGCCTGCCGTAACCGCCCTTATAACCGCTGAAAATCACGCGTCCGCTCCTGGAAGCCCGCACTTTAGTGCCTATGGCAACCCCTATATCTATGCCCTTGTGAAATTCCATCCTCCTGCTGTTAAAGGGGTCCCTTCTTGTTCCGAAGCCTGAAGTTGTTCTCCCCCCCCTTACCGGTGAGAGAAAAGCTGTTCCCATAAAAAGTGATTTCTCAACAGAGGAGACTTTACCGCAGGGGATAAATATAAATTTTTTATCCAGGTTCCGGCTTTTATTTACAGTTCGGACATACCTTATATCTATCTTTTCAGAAGCAAGCACCTGGTAGATTTCCTTTCTCTTTTCGCCGCGGACAACCACCCCTCTCATGTTGGGAATGTAAAGCACCGTGCCTGGAACAACCTGGTAAGGCGAGGTCAGGCCGTTTACCGTCATCAGGGTGTCCATATCCATGGAACACTTTGAAAGAACCACCCAGAAATTCTCCTTTTCCTTTACCTTATAACTGTAGAACTTCAGTTCAGGAAGATTCCTGTCACTCCTCCTGCTCTTGATAGTAAAAACAGCTGTTTTCACATCATTTCTCAGGGACCTCAGGGAAGAGTTAGCCCTGTAGTCAAGGTTCTCAAGTTTTTCTATTCCGCCAGATGAAAAGCCTGTACCTGCTGATAAAAAAACCAGTAAAACTGCCGCGATTTTTATATATAAACTTCTTTTCATAATTACACTAAAAGTTCCGGTTCTTTAATATTTTTCGGCCTGTTCTCAATATTATTTAAATATTAATTATGTCTCATTATTTTTTTTCTGTCAGATAAAATCCCCGACAGTGCGGAACGTTAATAATATTTCTTGATTATTTTATATGTTTATGGCATTAATAATAAATGCGCCGGTGTCTGCGCCATAATAGATGTTTATATAAACTTTTTTTAAAATTAAAAAGAACCGGGGACTGACTGTAACCGTTTTTTTAATTGTAAAAAAAGGTATAATAAAAAAAATGCCCCTGCTTCCGGCAATTTAACCTGATTGCCATTATTACTGTCAGGTAGAGTATCAGCGCCTGATGCAAGTCCCCTCCGGCATTCCCGGCGTAGTGATGCAGGGGCAAAATTATGCATGGTTTTTAAATTTTGATTCCATGTTTTAAAAAATGAATTCCCCGGCAGAACTGTTATAATTAATAATAGTTTTTCAAATAACTGTCCGGGCAGGGGATGATAGATAATCCCGGGATGAAATTTAAAATAATTATTATTCGCAGGAAGTGAAATGATTAAAAAAGAGATCCTTGAACGCTGGACCGTGGAAAAATCTGAAGAGCTCTACGGAACAAAAAACTGGGGCGCAGGATATTTCAGTATCTCCTCCAATGGAGAGGTGACACTCAGCCCCTTCGGCTGTAAATCCGATGTAAACGTAAGCCTCATGGATATTATAGACGGGATAAGACAGAGAGGCCTTGAAATGCCCGTACTTTTAAGGATCGAAAACCTGCTGGACTCCCAGATAAGCTATATTAATGAGGCATTCCGAAGAGCAATAAAAGAGCTTAATTACAAAGGTGAATACAGGGGCGTTTATCCGATTAAAGTCAACCAGCAGCAGCAGGTTATTGAAGAAGTTGCGAAATTCGGGCAGAGGTATCATCACGGGCTTGAAGTGGGGAGCAAGGCGGAGCTTATAGCTGCGCTGTCTATCCTGAAAGACAAGGAGGCGTGCCTTATCTGCAACGGCTATAAGGATGAAGAGTTCATTGACCTGGGACTTTACGCTGTAAAGATGGGATTCCAGTGTTTCTTCGTCATAGAAATTCCGGGTGAGCTTGAGCTCATCCTGCAGAGATCTGAAGCACTGGGGGTAAGACCGAATATCGGGATGAGGATCAAACTCTCATCCAGGGCCGGCGGGCATTGGACCGAATCTGGCGGAGACAGGAGCATTTTCGGCCTGAACACGGCTCAGATCATTGAGGCAATGGACCTTCTGAAAAGCCGCAACATGCTCGACACCCTGAAACTGCTGCATTACCACCTTGGATCACAGATACCTAATATCCGCGACATCAGATCTGCAGTGGTTGAAGCCGCGAGAATATATGCCGGCCTGGTAAAAGAGGGAGCGCCCATGGGATACCTTGACCTGGGAGGCGGACTTGCGGTTGATTATGACGGCTCCAACACGAACTTTTCCAACAGCAGGAACTACTCCATTGATGAATACTGCGTGGACATAATTGAAATAGTACAGTCAATAATGAACGAAGAGAGCATCTCTCACCCGAACATTGTAACCGAATCGGGAAGGGTAACAGTGGCCTTCTATTCAGTGCTTATCTTTAATGTACTTGACGTGGCAAAATTCGAAATAACCTCAATACCGGAAACCCCGCCTGAAGGTTCGCATGACCTGATAAAAAGCCTTTATTATATATTAAAGACCATGACTCTCAAGAATATCCAGGAATGCTACAACGACGCCCTGTACTACAGGGATGAAATCAGGGAGCACTTCAAACACGGCAAGATATCACTCAGGGAGCGTTCATTCGCAGAGACGGTTTTCTGGAACATCATAAGCCTTATCGCAAAAGAAAAAAAGAAGATGAAACATTCACCTCCTGACCTGAGCGACATAGAATCAGCCATCGCGGACATATACTACTGTAATTTCTCGGTATTCCAGTCAGTGCCGGATCACTGGGCGATAAACCAGCTATTCCCTATAATGCCTCTTCACAGGCTTAAGGAGATGCCTGAACGCAACGCGGTTCTCGCTGACATCACATGCGACTGTGACGGCAAAATTGACAGTTTCATCGACCTTCATGACGTCAAACATGTACTGCGGCTCCATGTTCCGCCTGAAAACGGCGAGTACTACCTCGGGACATTTCTCGTAGGGGCATACCAGGAGACCCTTGGAGACCTGCATAACCTTTTCGGCGACACCAATGTAGTAAGCGTCAGAATATACCCCACGGGAGGATTTGATTTTGTCCGTGAAATCGAAGGGGACACGGTTGCAGATGTTCTGACTTATGTTGAATACAACCCGAAGCAGATGCTTCTCGATTTCAGGGAAACCGCTGAACAGGCCATACGTGACGGGAAAATAACCGTTGAGGAACGGAGAGAGATCGTGAGGGCCTATGATAACGGGCTCAGAGGATATACATATTTTGAAAAATAGGAGGAGATTTTTATGGGAAAGGTAATGATAATCGGAGCAGGAGGTGTGGGTCAGGTAGTTGCCCATAAATGCGCCCAGGTCCCTGAAGTTTTTGAAGAGATATGCCTTGCAAGCCGCACCCTGGAAAAGGTAAAAAATATAGCCTCTCAGATAGACAGGCCCATAAGGTGTGAGCAGGTTGATGCCGACAATGTGCCTGAACTTGTCAAACTTATCAATAGCGTTAAACCTGACGTGATTATCAATGTTGCTCTCCCGTATCAGGACCTCCATATAATGGACGCCTGCCTTGAAACCGGGGTACACTACGTTGACACCGCCAACTATGAGCCTAGAGATGAGGCTAAATTCTGCTACAGGTGGCAGTGGGAATACCAGGAGAGGTTCAGGGAAGCAGGGATTATGGCCCTTCTCGGTTCAGGCTTTGATCCCGGTGTAACCAATGTGTACACCGCCTACGCACTTAAGCACCACTTTGACGAAATACATGAACTTGATATAATTGATGTCAACGGCGGAGACCACGGACATCCCTTTGCCACGAATTTCAATCCTGAAATAAATATCCGTGAAGTCACGGCCCCTTGCAGGCACTGGGAGAACGGTGAGTTTGTTGAAACCCCGGCAATGTCAGCGAAAAGGACTTTCAGCTGCCCTGAAGATGTGGGGACCTACACGATCTACAGGCTCTATCATGAGGAGATGGAGTCCCTGGTCAAGCATATACCAACTATTAAAAAAGCACAGTTCTGGATGAGCTTCTCGGACAATTACCTGAAACATCTTGAAGTCCTTCAGAATGTGGGGATGACATCAATTGAACCTGTAAATTTCAACGGTGTTGACGTTATACCCCTGCAGTTTCTCAAGGCCCTTCTGCCGGACCCGGCATCACTGGGCCCGCGCACTAAAGGGAAAACATGCATCGGCTGCAGCATTAAAGGGATCAAAGACGGGAAGCCGAGGGAATACTATGTCTATAACATCTGCGACCACGAACAGTGTTACAAAGAGGTAAAATCCCAGGCCATATCCTACACAACGGGTGTCCCTGCAATGATCGGGGCGAAGATGATAATTAAAGGCCTGTGGAAAGGAGCCGGGGTTTTCAACATGGAACAGCTTGATCCCGACCCGTTCATGTACGCGCTTAACAAGCACGGCCTTCCCTGGAAGGAAATTTTCAGGTGATAAACCCGGAACTTTTCACAACACCGTCATTTGTTGTTGACCGGGTTCTTCTCCGCAGAAACCTTGAGATACTTGAATCAGTGCAGGAGAGGACAGGTGCAAAGATACTTCTGGCGCTTAAAGGTTATGCCATGTTCTCATCCTTCCCCCTTATAAGGGAATACCTTCACGGCATCTGCGCCAGTTCGCCGCACGAGGCGAGGCTCGGCAGGGAGGAGTTCGGCAAAGAGGTACACTCCTTTGCCGCCGCTTACAGCGACTCAGACTTCTCCGAGCTTGCGGAGCTTTCGGATCATATAGTATTCAATTCGATATCACAGTACGAAAAATTTCTCCCCCTTATAAAAGAGAACGCGGGAAAGATTGAATTCGGGCTGCGCATTAATCCTGAACACAGGGAGACAGAGGTTGAGATATACGATCCATGCGCCCCCTTTTCGCGCCTTGGGATCACAGAAAAAAATTTCCCTGACGTTCTGCCCGAATACATTTCAGGCCTCCACATGCACACGCTGTGTCAGCAGAATTCAGACGCCCTTGACCGCACTATCAAGGCGGCTGAAAAAACTTTCGGTGAAATTTTTAAAAAATGCAAATGGGTCAATTTCGGAGGGGGGCACCATATAACACGCCCCGATTACGATACTGATCTTTTATGTAAAACTATAACTGACTTTAAAGAAAAATATAATGTTGAAGTATACCTTGAACCTGGCGAGGCCGTTGCTCTTAACGCCGGTTTCCTTGTATCGCAGGTGCTGGACATCATAGACAACGGAATAGAGATCGCAATTCTTGACACGTCAGCCGCTGCACACATGCCCGATGTCCTGGAGATGCCCTACAGGCCTCATGTCATTAATTCAGGAGGGCCTGGGGAGTTCAGCCACACATACAGGCTTGCCGGCCTCTCCTGCCTTGCGGGTGATGTTATAGGGGACTATTCATTCCGGGAACCTCTAAAAACCGGGGACAGGCTGATATTTACGGATATGGCAATCTATTCAATGGTTAAGACAAATACATTCAACGGGATAAAGCTCCCTGACATTTACTACTTCGATTCTGAAACAGGGGAGATACTTCATAAAAAAAATTTCGGGTACGAAGACTTCCGCGGGAGGCTCTCATGACCGACCGCCTGTTCTTTCTCGAAAGCGAGGGGGGGAGGATGGGGCCCGGTTCCCTGTTCCACATAATCCCTGTGCCGTACGAAAAGACCGTCTCTTACGGAACAGGTACATTCCGCGGCCCTGAGGCGATAATCGAGGCATCGCAGCAGCTCGAGGCCTTTGACGGCATCTCAGTCCCCCTTGAATCAGGGATATATACCCGCGAACAGATCGACTGTTCAAGGCGCGACACTGACGTACTCGCGAAGATTGAATCAACCGTGACTGCAATTCTTACAGATGAGAAAATCCCTGTAACGTTAGGAGGGGAACATACAGTTTCCTACGCGCCGGTACTCGCGCACAAAAAACATTTCGGCAAAATCGGAGTGGTACACTTTGACGCCCACGCGGACCTCCGTGACGAAATGGATGGAGTAAAATTCGCCCACGGCTGCGTAATGCGCAGACTCCATGAACAGGGAATACCACTGATACAGATAGGGACAAGGGGATATTCCGTTGAGGAGCGGGACTACAGACGTGCAAACAGCGACATTAAGTTCCACGACGCACCTCAAATTTACAGGGAGAATATCTTCACCATAGACTTCCCTGCGGATTTCCCGGACGATATATATATATCAATAGATGTGGACGGCTTTGACCCTTCGGTTTTTCCCCACACAGGCACGCCTGTCCCGGGCGGGCTTTTCTGGTACGACTTCTTCAGATTTATAGACTCGATTCCTGCGTCAAAAAGGATAAGGGGTTTTGACGTTGTGGAGCTTGCCCCTGTTAAAGATTCAATTGTATCCGACTATGCTGCTGCCCAGCTTGTGTATAATATGATGGGGATTATAGCGAGGAGGGGATGAATTTACCTGCTAAAAAGCTTTTCCATTAATTCATTCTTTGTGTACCCAAAATGTTCAGCTATACTTACAATTATTGAATTAAGAGTTCCTATTTTAACAGGTCTATGAGCAGGAATTGTTATATGATGTACGCCATTCTGTTCTGTTGTTAATCTTATATGACTGCCAGACTGTCTTGTTACAGAATATCCAAGTGGTGAAAGAATTTTAATAATATCCTGATAATTCAGATCCCTTGGAATTTTCAAAGAGCAATAGCCTCCTCTCTGACAAAATGGAGCCGTATTATCTGCGGCGCTTCTCCATCATCAAAATGGCAATGAATAGCGTCTTTAA
>ERZ795048.2989-NODE-2989-length-13005-cov-6.344942_pt1 | contig 13005 bp, 16 predicted proteins | sample MGYA00375132_ERZ795048 | MGnify/ENA primary metagenome ERZ795048 (study PRJEB30177, sample SAMN05720225) | activated sludge metagenome | isolation source: Anaerobic digester | place: Hong Kong | collected 2014-12-17 ...
GTTTCAAAAGTAACATCGAGCCGGCCAATGCGCACCGACGATGTGGCTGCTTTTTGATCGCGCCCCAACCTTCGAAGTATTGCTTTTACCCTGGCCAACAGCTCACGAAGGCTGAATGGTTTGGTAATGTAATCGTCGGCACCAAGTTCGAGGCCACGCACTTTGTCAAGTTCTTCGCCTTTTGCAGTAAGCAATATTATTGGCGTTTGTATATTTTGAGCCCTCACCTGCTTGAGCACATCGAAGCCCGATATTACAGGCAACATCACATCAAGTAAAACCAAATCGTACTGTTCGGTTTTGAGTTTCTTCAGGCCATCATCGCCCTTCGAAGCGGTATCAACTTCGTATCCTTCAAACTCAAAATTATCGGCTAAGCCCGAAAGCATTGCCGGTTCGTCTTCTACAATAAGTATTCTGGCCATTTCAATTCTTTTTTAGCGGAAAAATCAAAGTAAAACAACTACCCTTGCCTTGTTGGCTGTTCAATAGAATTTTTCCTTTATGTTTTTCCATAATCATTTTAACAATATTGAGCCCCAAACCCGAACCTTTTGCCTTGTGCGCCAAATTACCTTCGGTAACCCTGAAAAATTTATCAAAAACCAATTTCTGGTGCTTTTTCGAAATACCTATGCCATTATCTTCTACATCGATATAAACATTTCCATCGGTCGATTTGGTACGAATTTCAATAGTTTTATTTTCGGCATTACCATATTTCACTGCATTATCAATAAGGTTTATTAACGACTCGATAATAGAATCTCTGTCGGCCGAAATAAATGGTATATGGCTGTTTAGTACCAAATTCAAAGCCACAGCTTGAGCTTTAAAGTGAGGCTCAAAATTATCGCATACCTCAACAATTAACTCGTTAACATTCACATCAGTGAAATGATATTCGCGCTTTTTCTTTTCCATTTTAGAAAAGCTCAAAATACGGTTTACCAAAGCTGTTAGCCTGTTAGTTTCCTGATTAATAACATTTAAGTATTCGGTTGCTTTTTGCTCGCTCTTAATTCTTTTAAGTAAAAGCGTTTCGGAATACATACTAATTAATGCCAACGGGGTACGTATTTCGTGTGAAACATTCGATACAAATTCCGATTTCATTTCAGCCAAACGAATCTCACGTCTGATTGTAACAATCACGAATACAATCCCCAACACCAAAAGAAACACCATAATTGCAAACAAATAACTTTGGCGCTGAGCCCTTTCGTACACCAAATCGGTAATTGTTGCCGACATTAATGCAATACTTGCAGTAGCACCCGGCACATACCACATTGGCTGCCTATGGGCTGTTTGCCGATCACTTACATTGGCATTTACCGCATAAACTACCTGACGGCTTAGCGTATCGGTAATTAAAACACTAAAACGGTTTTGTGCAATTTGTTGAATTCCAGAACCAAGATTTTGCTCAACAAAAGTTTTATTGTTCAGCCTAATTACTGCCAACACTTGAGGCTTTACCGTTTTTAAACGAAAAAGCAGTAAAGTATTCCCACCTTCATTTTGGGTTTCTACTTTTCGATATCCTTGTTGCAACGAGCGCTCAAGGCTGCTGAATACCTCATCGGCAGGCTCTTTAATTTGTGTAACTTGATTACGACAATGTTGTTTTATTTTCTGCCTGGTTTTTATGTCGAAAAATACAATTTCCTGAATGGCCACATTATTCATCATTAATTGCGAAAGCACACTATCGATGGTTGCACCAGAACAATCGAGCGGAACATCGAGTTGGTTCACCCATGCCATGATCACGTTTTCGGAATTTTGATTGATTGTAAAAAGAATTGTTTCGAGCTGTTGATTAAATGCCTGTTGAACAATCTCTTCGTTTTCGGTTAAATTTGAAGCCTGCTGAATTAGGAAGAAACTAACCGGCAAGGCTAAAACAAGCAATAAAACCAACGAAAGTTGCACAACAATTTTCTTCATACACTATAAGAATTACCAAAATTGAGTTTTAAAATTAAGCTATTTTTATTTAATGCCATAAATGTAACAAAAAGAAAGGTGCAGAAACGGCATAAAACACCGAAACCACACCTTCATAAAAACAAAACGATTTCTTTATAAATTTACTTTTTTAGTACAGCTTTCAGTACCTTTTCTTTGTCGATCTTTTTGGTGCAGAAGAACCAGTCTTTGCACTCGAGACCTTCTTCTTTACCCTCCATGCGATCCTGAGCTGCGCCGCACGAACCGGCAGGCGAAATAATCACATCGTCGCCCGGACGCCAATCGGCCGGTGTTGCAATACCAAACTCATCGGCAGTTTTGAGCGCGATAAGCGCACGGTACAACTCATCGAAATTGCGGCCAAGGCTTAGCGGATAATAAATAATGGTTCGTATTACCCCTTTAGGATCGATAAAAAATACAGCACGAACAGCCTTGGTGTTGCTTTCGCCCGGCATCATCATACCATATTTGGTTGCTACTTCCATGGTAATGTCTTCGATTAACGGGAACTTCACTTCCACGTTTTTCATTCCACGGTATTCAATTTTTTCCTTTATGGTGCGCAACCATGCAATGTGGCTGTAAAGCCCGTCAACCGACAATCCAACCAATTTACAACCTGCTTCGTTGAACTGTTTTTCCATGCTTGCAAAGGTCATGAACTCCGAAGTGCAAACGGGTGTAAAATCGGCAGGGTGGCTAAACAAAATCACCCAACTGCCTTTGTAATCGGCAGGAAAATTGATTTCGCCTTGTGTAGTTACTGCTTTAAACTCGGGAGCTTTTTCTCCAATACGTGGCATAGCTACTACTTTTTCATTTTGTTCTTCCATAGTTAATTAGTTTTAAGATATGAGTAAATAATTATATTTCAGCACTACAGGTCTAACTTTGTACCTGTTTCTAAATAAAAGGTTTGGCCTTTAAAATTTGTTTGGAATTGTACAAACTTTTCAATTCCGGTACAATGGCCGGTAAAAACCGATCTCACACCAACTAAATTGAAATAATTGATCATTTTATCGACATTCGACGACGTGTCGTTTTTAATATGAAAACCGCCAATTACTGCATAAACAGGCAAATTGAAAGTTTTACGTGCAGTTTCAACAATATTGGTAATACCGTTGTGCGAACAACTACTAACAATTGAAATCGCATTCTCGGTTTTTAATACCAGAAAAAGTTCATCGGCAAAATTATCGGCAACAATGCTGTTGTTTTCTTTTACAAAAAATCCTTTTTTATGACTATCGTCGGGGAAGTAAGCATCAATATTTGTTACAATAAAAACATTGTCGATTACCTCAAGCATATTTTCAACATGTTTGAAACGTGGGTTAAAAGCATTAATGGTTTGTTTTACACCAATATATCTTTCGTCGTGAAACTTAGGCCAAAGTGCTTCCTTTTTGAGATAAACAGGTGCTTGGTTATTGTTTTCGATAAAATGTGGCAAACCACCTACATGGTCGTAATGTCCGTGGCTTATAACCAGAGCATCGATAGCAGCAATATCATAACCCAATGCCTTAGCGTTGCGTGCATAAAGCTTGCTCTGGCCGGTATCGAACATCATCTTTTTTCCATTACTTTCAATAATGAACGACAAGCCATGCTCGGCTCCCAAACCACTTTTCGATACATGATTTTCAACTATAACTGTAAGCTTCATAAATTGCTGATAAATAAATAAGTTATTTTTCACGTTCGTAATACCATGCAGCCAAACCACCTTCGAGCACTTTTACGTTGGTGTATCCATTGGCTTTTAACACCAATGCCCCTTCGTAACCGCGCAACGAAATTTTGCAGAAAGTAACGATTAATTTGTTTTTATTTTCGGGTAGCTCGTTCAGCCTTGTGCGCAATTGCCCCAGCGGAATAAGCGTTTCGCCCATTCCTAGTCGCATTTGTTCAAACTCGTCGTAACCGCGCAAATCGAGCAGGAATACGTCTTCTTTATTGTCGATCAACTGTTTCAGGTCGTGGGCGCAAATTCCATCGAAACGTTTTTTGCGTTTGTTTTGCATGATGTGTGCCGTAGCAATACTGTGATCGATAGCCAACGAGAATGGTGGCGCATAAGGCAAGTCGGCATTGATCATGTCTTCGACACACATTTTGGCCTGAATAGCCATTGCCCAAATTGCAATTTGCTTGCTTACATCGCCGGGGCCAAGACATTGGGCGCCCAAAATTTGGCAAGTATCGTCATCGACAATCAGTTTACTAACCAAAAGTTTTCCATCCATAAAGCCAGGTTTATCGGGGCTGGCATTAATAACTGTTTCCACTTTTATGCCCAACTTTTTAGCTCTGTCCTCGGAAAGTCCTGTTGAACCGACATTATAATCGAACACTTTACAAATACCGGTTTGAATGGTTCCTTTGAACTTCACCGAATTGCCCAAAACAGCATTCTCGCCTGCCACACGGCCTTCGAGATTAGCAAGGTCGCCATAAGGTGCCAATACTTTTTGATTGAAAACCAGGTTGGTCAGTTCAACACAATCGCCCACCGCGTAAATATCGCTGTTCGATGTTTGCATGTATTCATCCACTTCAATTCCACCCAATTGGCCAATTTTCAGCCCGGCTTCTTTTGCCAGCTTCACATTTGGCCGAACACCAATTGCAATAACTGCTAATTCGCAGGGGATTTCGGTGCCATTTTGAAGTTTAACAGCAGTAAGCTTTCCATTCTCGCCAATAAACTTCGCCACACCATTACCGGTAATAACATTGGTTTTTGAACGCACATAGTTTTCAACCAGTTTAGCCATTCCGTAGTCGAGGAAGGTAAGCAACTGAGGGAGCAATTCAATAACAGTAATATCGATACCGGCCAAATGCAGAGCTTCGGCAGTTTCAATTCCAATTAAGCCCCCACCAATAATCACCGCTTTACGAATTTTCTTTTCATCACGGATATTGCGCAAATAATCGGCATCTTTCATTGATTGCAAAGTAGTAATCCCATCAAGGTCAACCCCCTCGATTGGTGGCATATTTGGTGTTGCGCCTGTTGCTAAAATTAGTTTATCGTAAGGCACATCAGCTGTTTCACCTGTAATAAGGTTCTTTGTTTTAACTATTTTCTCATTAGTATTTATTGATGTAGCTTCGGTGCTCACCATGGCCTTTATCCCCTTTGCACTCAGGTAAAATTTCTGATCGCGCACAACACCGGTTGGCGTACTCAACAATTGATTACGGTTATCGAAAAAACCACCAACATAATAAGGATAGCCACACGAGGCCATTGAAAGTTCAGGATCCTTTTGGATGATAGTAACTTCAGCAAATTCATCAATCCGCCTTGCTTTTGAAGCTGCTTTTGGGCCTGCAGCAGAACCACCAATTACAACAATTCTCTTCTTGCTTTCCATAGTATATCAGATTTGGATTAGTAAATCATTATTTTAAAACCCAAGGTATTGCAATATTTTTTCGAGGGTCATCGATTCGTCGTTGATAATGATCAATTGTAGATTTTGTTCATCGGCCAATTGCTGTACTTTTATGCCCAATTCGAATGCCAATAGCGTGTCAATGCCATGCGATTTAATCAACCATGAAAAAAGCTTTTTACCAACCCCCTCATTTTCATCGATGTAATTATTTGTTACAAACTCGTATTTTTTTTCTTCTTTATTTACGATGGCAAAATACGGGCTTCGCGAAAATTTAGCCGAAATTGTGCCTTTCAAATTATTGTCAGATACAGGTATCGCAACTATCATTTTTTATTCCTCCAAATTATAAATTGTGCTTGCTCCACAAAGCACACAGCATTCGAACTGCTTTCCTAATGGAGCATTAAACTTCGAATCGCAGCTCTCGCAACAATACCACGAGCTATCAAAAAAAACCCTCCCACCTTCGATACTCAACTGTCGTGCTTCGGTTAACATGGTGGCCATTTTAACACGGGCTTTTTGATAAATACGTGTTACCGATGGACGCGAAACCCCCATAATTGTAGCAGCTTCGCTTTGCGCAAGTCCTTCATAGTCGAGCAATCGAATCACCTCGTACTCATCAATGGTCAATTTAACCGGATCGATATTCTTCCGATAATACCCCATTGGATTAAAACCTTTAACCCTTGGCGGCATATGAACTTTACTAAATACGCGTGGTTTTGGCATTGATTTTACTTAAGTATGAAAACAAATATAAGAACATTAGTTCAAAACACAAATAGCACGGATCATTTATTTACATCTTCGAAACGCTTATGAATATTGAAATAAAATAAAAAACAACTTATCAGAAGTTTATTCTTTTATTTGAGAATATTCTCATTATATTTGCAAAAAATTTAGAACATGCCTCGCAATAAACGATTAAGAAAGATTGTAGCCCCTCCACGTTTTAGTGGTTACAAGCCCTACGGGTGCCGCCCTCAAAGCAGCATGCCCGTTGAACTTTTTTTTGAAGAATACGAAGCACTTAAGTTGGCCGACTACAAAATGTTGAATCACGAACAAGCAGCAATTTTAATGGATGTTTCGAGAGCAACATTTGCACGCATTTATGAAAATGCTCGTCGGAAAATTGCCTTGGCTTTGGTTGAAACCCGCGAAATTGTTACCTCAACAGGAAGCAGCTATACCGAAAAAAGATGGAAGTTATGCACCAATTGTCATGCACGTTTTAATAATACTGCTAAAAACGCTGCAAATACATGTCCGTTATGTAGTTCCGAAAAGACAGAATATATCTAAATCTTAAAATACAATTTATGATTACAATGATCTCATCACAAGAAAACAATACTTCATCGTTAATGGACTCACGCTTTGGGCGGGCCAAATGGTTCTGCATATACAACGATGAGAACAAGAGCACTTCGTTTGTCGAAAACCCACATTCTGAAGCTCAGGGCGGTGCCGGTGTAAAAACATCGGAAATGATAATCGAACTGGGTGCAAAAAAAGTGATATCGGGTCACTACGGCCCCAAAGCTAAAGAGCTGCTCGACAAATTCAACATCGAACAAATTGAAATGCACGAAGAAAAAAGCATCGAAACAATTATTAATAACATATAAAACAATTCATTATGAATAAAAAAGTAGCAATTCCGGTTAACAATGGTATGCTCGACGGTCATTTTGGCCATTGCAAACAATTTGCAATTTTCGACATCAATAATAAAGAAGTAATAGGCGAATCGACAATTGACGCACCTCCGCACGAACCTGGTCTTTTACCAAAATTTTTAAGCGAAAAAGGAGTTACCGACATCATTGCAGGTGGCATGGGACACAAAGCAATCACCCTGTTTCATGAAAATGGCGTGAATGTTTTTGTTGGTGCACCTCAACTTTCGGCCCGTAACTTGGTCGATGGATTTTTGAACAATACCATTCGCTTTAATGCCAATTACTGCGATCATTAATTATTAAAACTTTATGCGCAAAGACTGTTATTATTGCCACTGCAAAACAAAAGACCTTCTTATTTCTAAATTTGCTGCAAACAACGATCAGGCTGAAGAATTCTCAAATGCAGTTGAAAATTTTATGCAACACTACTGGCATTTGAGCAATCCGCTTATTGCCACACACATACAGCGAATCGCAAAAGAGATTTTCAAGGAAGTAGATTTATATCACAATGAAAAGAAAAGCGCAAACAATTTATTGCTAAAAAATTACAATTATTGGCAACAACTGGTTCAGCAAAGTAAAAACCCATTTGAAACTGCTGCCAAGTTGGCTGCTACAGGCAATATAATTGACTATGGAGCACATGCTGTTCCTAAAGAAATTGAACAATTCATTGTAAACAAAATGAACGAAACATTGGCTATCGATAACATTTGTGAACTTAACGAAGCGGTTAAAAAGGCTCAATCGATTTTATACTTGGGCGACAACGCCGGCGAGATTGTTTTCGACAAGCTTTTTATCGAAACCATGGGCCACAACAACATTACCTTTGCAGTGCGAGAAGACCCGGTGATTAACGACGTTACAATGAAAGAGGCCAAAAGTGTTGGCATAAACAAAATATGTAAAGTGATATCGAATGGATCAGATGCCCCTTCAACTTTACTAGAGTTTTGTTCCGAGAAATTTTTGAAAACTTACAAAAATGCGGATATAATTATCTCGAAAGGACAAGGTAATTATGAAGGCTTAATGGATGTTACCGATAAAACCATTTTCTTTTTACTAATGGCAAAATGCGATCCAATTGCCGAAATGCTGGGAGTTGAAAAAGGAAAAATGGTGATCAAAAAAAGCAACTAATAACATGAACGATTTGCGCATTGCAATTGCCAGCGGTAAAGGCGGCACAGGCAAAACTACCGTTTCGGTAAACCTATTCAACCAAATTGCAAAAAACGGCGGAAAAGTACAACTAATTGACTGCGATGTGGAAGAACCAAACGATTTTATATTTTTTGGTAAAAACATCGAGCCTCATCAGGAAACCATTTATCAGATGATTCCCGAAATTGATACATCGAAGTGTACTTTTTGCCGTAAATGTGCCATTTATTGCGAATACAATGCCATATCTGTTATTCCAGGATTAAAGCATGCCGAAGTTTCAAAACAACTTTGCCACTCGTGCGGAGCTTGCCTTGAAGCTTGCCAGTTTGGAGCAATAAACGAACGCCCTCACCAGGTTGGCATAATTAATACCTACCCAACCAATTACCAGCACCCGCTTATCGAAGGACGTTTAAAAGTTGGCTCAGCCATGCAAACCCTAATGGTTAAAGAGGTGAAGAAAAAAGCCGAAAATTTTACCGGCACTACCCTTTTCGATGCACCACCCGGAACAAGTTGCCCTGTAGTTGAGACCATTTCGGATGTTGACTACGTGGTACTGGTTACCGAACCTACGCCTTTTGGCTTTCACGACTTAAAACTGATGATCACCTTGGTTCGCGAAATGTCGCTCCCGTTTGGAATAGTGATCAACAAAGCCGGTTCGGGCAACAATTCGATTCATGAGTTTGCCCAAGCTGAAGGGATCGAAATTTTAGGAGAGATACCATTCTCGAAAGCTTATGCCGAAAGCTACTCAAAAGGAAAAATTTTAGAAGAAATGCCCGAAAACCTTTCTAAAACGTATGCCTTAATCGCATCGAAACTTTTAAGTATTCAAAAATGATCAAAGAAATTACCATTTTAAGCGGAAAAGGTGGAACAGGCAAAACATCGATCACTGCTGCATTAGCATCGGTAATCGACAATACTGTATTTTGCGACAACGATGTTGATGCAGCCGACCTTCACCTTTTGCTACAACCCGAAATTGAAAGCACACATACTTTTTTGGGGGCAAGAGTGGCTACCATCCACCCTGAGCAGTGCACTGCATGCGGAATTTGTTTCGAAAAGTGCCGTTTTGGCGCCATCCACCCAAGCAAAGGTAAATACGTAGTAAACGCATTTCAATGCGAAGGTTGCCGTTTGTGCGAACGTGTTTGTCCCGATGACGCCATCACAACCGAACAGAGCACCCGAAACCATTGGTTTATTTCAAAAACACGTTTTGGCAAGTTGGTACACGCACAAATGGCGCCGGGCGAAGAAAATTCGGGCAAACTGGTAGCACTCATAAGGGAAAAAGCACGCGAAACAGCAAAAGCCCAAAACAATACACTGGTAATAAACGATGGCCCTCCGGGAGTTGGCTGCACGGCCATTTCGTCGGTTACCGGTACCAAACATGTGTTGTTGATAATAGAGGCCACACTATCGGGCCTTCACGATGCCAAACGCGTAGTTGAGTTGGTAAATGGCTTCAATATACCGCTATCGGCCATTATCAATAAGTACGACTTGAACCACGAAGTAACCGAAGAAACAGAAGCATTCCTGAGCAAACAAAAAATTCCGCTTTTGGGCAAAATACCCTTCGACCCCATTTTTACCAATGCCATGCTCGAAGGCAAAACAGTGATTGAATACGACAGCAATTCGGAAGTTTCTCGCATTATTACAGAGGCTGCAGGATCGTTGACGGAATTAACTATCTGACAACAAGAAACTCAAGGAAATTATCTTTTGTAATCACCTTAAACGAAGCATCGGGATAGGCCTGAGCAAAACCTTTCGGTATTTTTACTTTCGATTTGGTCCATTTGAATTCGTAAGCAAAAAGGCTTCCATCCCGCTCTTAAGTCAATCAATTTAAAAATCCATATTTACGTAAATTAGCCGATCAAACGTCTATATTTAGCTAAATTTGGACGGAACAGCCTCTATTTTTAGCTAAATTTGGATGAAAATACTCAAAGGGTGAATTGTTTTCTGGTTTTTACATATCAATATCATGCCCACAATGCGGACACTTTTTAACTTTCCTTACAGGTTTATTTATTTTTTCAATAAAACCGGCACTTATCAAACCCGTAGGTAAAGCAACTAAACCAATTCCCAAAACAGCTATTACGCCACTCACAAACTTTCCGAGACCTGTAATCGGGTATACATCGCCATAACCAACTGTTGTTAAGGTTGCAATTGCCCACCAAAAGCTTGCAATTATATTTGGAAATTTATCCGGCTGTGCTTCGCCCTCAATATAATACATTAAAAATGAAGCAATAAGCAATGTTAACAAAGTTACAAAACCGGTAATAGCCAGTTCATGTTTCTTTTCTTTTATTACCGACCATATCAACTTTAATGATTTATTATACCTGTTAATTTTAAGTATGCGAAAAAAGCGGAATAAGCGTAATATTCGAATAAACCTTAAATCGATAACTAAAATAAATGGCAAATAAAAAGGAATTATCGCAATTAAGTCAATTAATCCGTAAATCGAGAAAACAAACTTAAGTATTGATCGATAACGACTTTTAGCAGGATGAGTAAGATCTGAAACATAAATTCGTAAAATATATTCGATGGTAAAGATAACTACGGTAACAATTTCAAATACCTTTAGAAACCCACTAATTGAATTATTGATTTTAGGAAAACTTTCAAGAATTATTGCTATTAGGTTGAGCACAATAAGCACCATAATAGCATAGTCAAACGTTAAATTAATTCTTGATCCATGAGCGCCCTTTTCAACTAATTTATATGCTTTATTCTTCATACCTCCTTTAATTTAGCTTCGAATACAGTGATTGCCTTGCCCATTATCTCCACTTTATTATTGTTAAGCCTCACTTTTAGTTTACCGGTTCGTGCTGAAAGCTGCATCGAATCCAACTCGGTTTTACCAAGCTTATTTGCCCACATAGGAGTTAAAGCACAGTGTGCTGAACCGGTTACCGGGTCTTCGTTAATGCCATCGTTGGGGGCAAAGCAGCGCACCACAAAATCGGCAGGGTACGAACGGCTTTGGGCTGTAATCATTAAATTGGCAAACGGGGTGCTTTTCAACTTTCCGAAATCGGGGGCTGCATTCAAAATATCAGTTTCGTTTTCGGCTACAGCAACTACCCAATCGTAATTGCTCGAAAAAATTTCAACAGGCTCAAAACCCAAAATACGGCTAAATTGGAGCGGTGTTTCAATTGGGTGTAAATCGTAACGCGGAAACACCATTTTGATGAATTCGCCATTCGTTGAAATTTGCAAATCGGCCCCTTTGGCTTTTAGCAAAACCGTTTCATGCTGGTTCCGCAGGCCAGTTTCGAAAATAATGTGAGCGCTTGCCAAGCTGGCATGGCCACACAAATCGACCTCGTTGGTAGGGGTAAAATACCTGATCACGAAATAATCGGCCTCGGGAATGAGGAATGCCGTTTCGGATAAATTCATTTCGGCAGCAATTTGCTGCATTTTAATTTCGCTAAAATCGTGGTCAACGATCATTACCCCGGCCGGATTGCCCTTATAAGGTTCTTGAGTAAAGGCATCGACCTGCCAAATGGTATTACGATTAGTACTGTTCATTGTATTAATTTTTGTTCTTCCAAAGCAAATAACTGATCCTGAAACCGGCTGTAAAATGTAGAATTAGGTCTTGCCCTTCAAAAAGATATGGTTGAGGATACCATTCAACGAACAAGAACCCTTCATTTTCAATGGGATTAACAACATTGGCATAGGCTATTGTTCGGTTAGCAAAGCCAATACCGCCATAAACATCGAAATAAAAGCGCTTAAAAACATTAAAATCGGCTCCGGTTTTTAAATGTATGCCTGTTTTCTGCTTTTTAAAGTCAGCCTCGTCGTAAATAACAAAATGCCGATTATCTTTCTGATAATTACCCGACAGCAGGTGATCAATCAATTGTAAATAAAACAGTTCAGCCGAACAATACAGCAAGAAACAGGTGCTTTTACGATAAACATATTTTATTTCGGGCCTGATTTCAAAAAAAGAGTAATCTTTTTCCCAAACCATACCATCGAGCCGCCACTTGTTTAAAGTTGGATTTCCGATTCCAAAATCGAGCCCGTATTGCCATTTTGTTTGATTGGAATATTCAATACCAACACGTAACCTGGGAGTATAGTCGAGCAATGTTATTGGCGTAATCCGTAATTTTAGGCCTGTATCAAACTGAGCATAAATGCATATTGGCAATACAAAAAACAACACAAACAACAAACGCCTCATTTCCTGATATTTAGTTTAACATTTTCACATCAATCAAATTAACCACTGTATCAAAATCGTCCTCATTTTTTACTTCAAGCATTATAGAGCGCCCTTCGGCATATTTCGGAGCTTCAAGCAATAAACGTTTTACGAATTCTGAAAAATTACCAAGCAAAATTTGCTCAAATGCTTTTTCGCCAAATGTAAACGAAACCCTGAAAAAGCCGTTACAAGGAATTACAAACAGCACATTGCGTTTTTTGCTATACATTTTCATAATCCAACCCGACTTTTGGCTGTAAAACTTCCACTCGGGCTTATAAGCTCCATATTTTTTTTCGATGTACCAAGCCAATTCATCGAATATTTTTTTAGTCGCCGCCAAATCGGCAATTAACATTTGTTCGTTAGGCTGCACCATTTTTTCGGTGTAAATACTTGCTGCCATAAATTAATAATATTGTATAAATTACAAACAAAATCA
>ERZ795048.2991-NODE-2991-length-12992-cov-5.576100_pt1 | contig 12992 bp, 13 predicted proteins | sample MGYA00375132_ERZ795048 | MGnify/ENA primary metagenome ERZ795048 (study PRJEB30177, sample SAMN05720225) | activated sludge metagenome | isolation source: Anaerobic digester | place: Hong Kong | collected 2014-12-17 ...
AATCCTATTCCCGATTGACATTTGCCTACTTCACCTAACCTACGCTGTTCCCAAGTGTTGTTTGGAATTATGCCTTAATATTGATGTGGCTTTTATACTTAAGGTATTAGTGGTTTGAAAGAATGCTAATCATTCTGTTTTGATAGAACAATAATATTTTCGCTTGAGGTGCTAATAATTACATGTTCACCAACCTCGAATCCCAGTTCTTTTAACCATTTTCCTTGCAATACAATACGAGGAATTTTTTCTTTATATTTTGCTCCTGGTGCATAGGTAACTTTAAGTTTTCGTTGTTTCATATTGAGATCCTCCTGATTAAAAACAGTATACGTGAGCGGTTAAACGAAATGAAGCCTATATCTGTTTTATGCCTATAAGGTGCACAAAATCATTTAATTCCTCATCCTAACCCTAGTGGTTTTCTTCTCAATACAAACGATAAACAAGTGGTAGCAAAGGAAAGAGGATAGATTATCTCTCCATCTCTTTCCCCAGGTATTGTTCGAAGTTTTTACGAATGATGAATAGGTCATCCATATTGTTTTTCGATGCAGAATACTCTTTCATCAGGGTATTCTTTTTTTCTTGAAGAGCATCTAATTCAATTAAGATCTCTTTGGTATCTGGTAGCGTCTTATAAGTTTTCAGTAGATTAGTTGCAGCCACTTTGTACAGAGCAATCTCTCTTGAATACTCGTTTTCAAATTGCTTATCACTAGGGTTTTCTTTATGGTATTTATATATTTCCTTGAATTGTTTAATGGTATGAGCATGTTCCATTACCGCTGATAGATGAGCGGATTTATCATCAATCAGTTTAATCTTTTCTTGCAATTCTTGTCGCTTATCAGCTCCTTCTTGAATGAGTACATCGAGTTGTGCAACCGATTTAATTCCTTGTTCTCGTAGAAATAGAACTGAGTCTGCCATTACCTTTAAGTTGTGCTTCTTTGCCCAGAATTCATATCCTTTTGATTCTTTAATCTTTGGATTGGACTCTGTATCAATTACTTTTTTAACCCTTGATTTGGGCTTTGTAGAGCGTGTATTGACAGCTTCTACAATCCTTTCTTTGATCCGATCTTCGGTGTAATCTTCTCCGATTGTCTTAGCTCTGGTGAATCTTTCTTTGTCCTTGTGCTTAAATGCAATGTGTTTTCCTTGTTTGATTTCATAACCCTTTGAACTCATTTTTGACAGAAATTCATCCCAATCTTTCGATTGTTTGATAAGCCTATCGATATCAAATTGGAGTTTGCTTTTCCACGAAGTTCCTCTTTGGTATTGCTCATTCTCGTACCAACTTTTTCCCTTTGTTTTATACTTTCTTTTATAGGCTTCATAGTATTCATCTATCACGCTAAGGTTATTTTCTTTGCATAAGGAATCACTTTGGTATCTGATTTGGTGATAGCTTCGCTTATTGGATTGATAGCATTTTCCAGTCTTACTGTTCACATTATTGAAAATAATATGGTTGTGAATATGCCCCTTATCTACATGTGTTGAAAGCACATATTGGTATTCATCTTTCAGTATTTTTTGGCAAAGTGCTTGACCAATTTCATGAGCTTTTTCTGGTGTTGTTTCCCCTGGATAAAATGATTGAATAAGATGTCTTGCAAGAACTGATCCGCTTGTATTTGCTTCTTCCCTAGTTTTTATAAATGCTGTATTGGCTGAAATAGGGTGGCAAAGGTAGGCGGAGACTAGTAACTTCTCATCCGTTTTATCTGCGTTGGTGATGTAGTCAATGGCATAATTCAATGTTGATTTTATGGGATGAATATTTGTAATAGCCATTTTAGTTGTCCTCATTTTTTCGTGTTCTATCAAGAAGTAAGGTATGAATTTGCCATAACTCTTTTGAGAACTGTTCTATCTCTTCCCTCATATCACTAATGTCATCTTTATAGATAATTCCAGTAGAATTCACTCGCTTAGCAATTTGATTGATGTTGTTTGTTGCGTTGGCAAGCAGTCCTTGCAGCTCATTAAAGGGTTTTAAATCCACGATATAAATTTCTTTTTCTAACACGCACTTTCTCAAAAAATGGTTCATACTTTTGCATTTCGCCTGTTTCATTTTTGCTTGAAACAGTTCTTTTTCTTCCTTGGTTAGTTTTATTTCTAATCTTTCTGTTCTTACTCTATTTGCCATAATGGTATCCTCCTTGGAATGTTTTCGGGGTCTTAGGGTTCTCCCTAACAAGTTAAAATTGATATAAAAAAGGAGCAGGGTATTGGGTTCCTGCTCCATCAATTTTTCGTAAGTGTCCGTACACTTACTGTGCTTGCTACAAAAGAATGATTTGTAGATAAGCGTTAAGCTATTATTCAATTGTTGATACTAAGATTGTACCGCCTATGACAAGAAATGTCAGCGGCTGTCACCATTCAAATACTTCATACGTCCCCTATAAACAGGGATGGCTAGAATCAAAATGATTCCATAGTTTAGAATAGTGTTTCCTGTTGGATTACTGAACAAGTTAATTTGCGTGAAAGATTCTTTCACTACTCCAAAGACTTTAAGAACCGAAGAAATTAAATCAAGTGCCAGTGGAAATGCAATTGACATCCCTATAATTGAAATAACTAAATTTAGCACCGAACTAATTTTTGGAAGCTTATTGTGAATGACAACAATTAGGATTCCATAGGCTAGTGTTGTAAGAATTCCAACACCAATATCGAGTACATAAACCATCCAGCCAGTCACCATTTTGTTTACTATAAATTGATGTACATAGTATGCCGATAGACCAAAAACCAGTGCGAAGTCTACAGCATAGGCAGAAATTTTTACAGAGTATTCAGCAATTAATTTGAATAATGTAATCGCAGCAACAACTGAAAGTGCGATTACCATAAGTAGTATTGCGTACATATTGCCTCCTAGCATTCAGACCAGTCGTCTTTATCTGGTCGGTAGTTTTTTAGGAAGTCCCCTCTAGGACTTTCGACACAACATTCATTTACGTTTAGCAACCCAAGTTTTACCATTTCAGATATCTTTAAATTCACTAGATTGATGTCCACTCCCAGCTCATAAGAGAGGGTTCTATCATCTATTTGTCCACAAAGAAGTGGAATGATATCTTCATCAGCAATGAGCAAATGAGCTGCGAAAATATTTGCTTCAAGTTCGTTCTTTGAGTTATCTACAAAGAGACCATTTTCATGAAATGCTACTCCGCTAATGACTTGGTCACGATGTAACTGATCATGTCCTAATTCATGTGCGAGTATTAAATCTTTTTGCCTTCCAACATCAGTAGAAATGAAAATACATCGATTGCGTTGAATGACCTGGTACATTCCAAGTAGGTGCTTTGTATCACTAAGAAGAAAGACTTTGATGTTCAATAGATGAATGAGTTCATCGGGGTCTCTCGTCTTGTGTTTTTTAATCAAAGATTGAACCTTTTCATAGATCCAACGATTTGACAAGATACACACCTACCTTACTTTTTGTTTTTGCGACCATACTTTTTATTCTCCTCTTTTGCTTCCCAATAAGCAGCGGTGATTGCTTGAAGAGCAGAGTCTTTATCATTATCTGAGAGTTCTCCACCTGCAAAGAGGGCAACGAGACCTTCAGTTAAAGCTTGAGCTTTTCTAGCTTCACCTTGACCATATTTACTAGCAACTTCAGAAACGAAAGCCTCATCATTTTCTAAGAGGTAGTTGTAATCGCATTGCATGACTTCTGCAATTTTTTCATAGGTTTCCATGCTCTTGGGGAACCGCTGACCTGTTTCATAAAAGTACAGCGTCTTTGGACTTATCTCGATTAGCTTTGCGAAATTCTCCCTGGTGAGCTTGTTCTCTGAGCGATATTTTTTTAGTTTTTCTCCAAAATTCATGTGTTTGTTCCTCCTAGTTGGGTTTAAAGTACTTATTATTTTCGTATTTCGGAACTTAAGTACTTGTTTTTAATCGTAAGATGGTTTAATATATTCTTAAATAAGAACTTAAGTACCTATATTATATCGAATCGTGTACAAAAATACAAGTTTAAAATTAAGGGGTGAGCAAATTGAGAAAAACAAAAACATTAAAACAAATTGAGCAGTTATACCAAGAACAAAGCTTGGATGTACTTACTATTTATGAACGATCAAAAGCTTTATTAGAGATATATCGTAATGTTGTTTGGTCACTTAAGAACACTGCTGATTTCATGATTTATGAAACTCAAGAGACCTATGGAAAAGATTTAGATGAAGCACTTATTTATCTTTCAACCTTTGCTCCTGAGTTTAAAAGACAAGATTTTGAAAGTGGAGTTAGTCACTTGTTTGAATCAAAGTGGCTGATAGAACTCATAGACAAGACACTTATTAAGATTAAAGATTATCCAGAATTTGGAGAAATATATTCTATCATTTTAATGCAATGCTATCTGGGAAAAACAAAAGTAAAAGATTCAGCCTGTATGCAGATGTTAAACCTAGAAAGAAGCTGCTACTATCAGCGAAAAAGAGAAGCCATTACGCTTTTGGGTGTTTCTTTATGGGGATTTGAATTGCCAAAAATCATTCGGGAATTACATGAAGAAAATTTTAAAGTGATTTATTTTGAAGAGGCAAAATCAACGATTCCAATTTATACAACCGAAGACTTGGCGAGAATAACGGAGGAGAAAATAAAGGTAAAGTAAATGCCGATTGATTACCGACTGGTATCGGACTAGCTGCCGAGCAAGTGCGAATTGAATGTGTACTTAAGTACCTATAAACTGATAACATGGGGCAACCCGAGAACTAAATTATAGACGCAAGAGAGACCGAGGAAAAATATCCTGGGTCTTTTTTTATGTCATTTTTCAGGAGGGACTATGTATCAGTGCAGAAGTCCTCCTTTTTGATTTCAAGAACAAAGAAGAAACAAAACTTGAAATTAATTAGGAGGATACCATGAGTAAAGAATATTTTATTTTCGTTGAAGGAAAACGAATCGTAGTAAGCAAAGAAGTGTACCAAGCCTACTGGCATGAAACAAATAAAGAAAACTATCGCAAGCAGTTGGACAGAGAAAACCAGCTGCTTTTCTTTTGCGATTTAGATCATGATGGAAACTTTGAGGGCAATCTCATTGATGAAAGGGTTGATGTGGAAAAGCTCGTTGAAGCTCAGCTAAGAATTGAAGAGCTAAACAGAGCTTTATCTTCTTTAACAAAAGAAGAGAGAGAAATCATTGATGCACTTTATTTTCGTGATGAAACAACTAGAAGTGTAGCCAGTAGTTTTGGACTTCATCAAACAAGCTTGATTCGAAAGCGAAACCAGATTCTAAAGAAGTTAAAAACAATTTTAGAAAATTTCTAAGATAAGTGTGTTCAAGAGGGTCAAATTTTCACTCTAAAGGTGAGGGGGAATTTGATCCTTTTGCTTTTTTACCAAAAGACAAATCGGTAAGTGCAAACAAAAAAAGGACTCCTCTCCCATTAGGGACTGATCCTTGACAACTGAATAGACCATAACGAGACGTTAATCAAAGTGCAGCGTGTATGCATCTTCGCCGAAACCTTCCTGCCAACTTGTTGGTAGAAATGAATACCTGTTTATCCAGACAGAGGAAACAAGGAAGCGAGCGATAAAAGATGACTGAAAAATGGAAGTCGGGAACTTTCATTCGCAGTGACCATTTTGAGGACAATGATACTTCTACAGTTGAAGCCGGCTCATCTTAACAGGGGCGGAGGTGAGATTCCTATGTAGCTAACCCATAGCACTCGTTAATGTCAAAAAACTTAATTCTAAAAACTAAAACTAATAGAAACGAGGAAAACGACATGAGTTGCAAAGTTTCGATCGTTGAAAACAACGAGACGCTAGAACAAGTCATATTAGTTGATTATATAAATGGATTTGAAGTGACATGTGAGATGGTTCAAAATGAATTTCTCATTATTTTACTATCTGAATGCACAAGACATTGTATGATGAGCGAATACATACAAATCTAATTTCAGCCGCTGACATTTTAGGTAAAGGGCGGTAAGATTTAGGTGTGGAAGCTTTGAATCCTTAAATAACGATATGCAGTGAGTAACGATTTAAGGAGGAAAAGTAATGAAGAAATTAGCAGTAATGTATCTAAGGCTATCACGAGATGATGGCGAAGAAGTCGAAAGTAATTCCATTTCCAGTCAAAGAGAACTCATTAAAGCTTATGGCAAACAGCATGGGCTAAATATTTCATGTGAGTATGTTGATGATGGTGTCAGTGGAGCAACCTTCAACAGAGCATCATTTAAACGAATGATGGAAGACCTTGAAAAAGGAAAGATTGAAACGATTGTAGTAAAAGACCTATCTCGATTTGGTCGTGACTATATTGAAACTGGAAAGTATCTCCAAAAGATTTTTCCAGAGAAAAAGGTCAGATTCATTTCTATCAATGATAATTATGATTCATTTAATGCAGATGCAAATGATACTCATTTAGTTTTGCCTATTAAGAACTTTATTAATGATAGCTATTGTCGTGATATTTCGATGAAGGTCAAAAGTTCTCAACAGATGAAACGAGAAAAGGGTGAGTTCATAGGTGCGTTTGCTCCTTTTGGTTATAAGAAAAACCCGAAGGATAAACATCAGCTTATCATTGACCAAGAAGTAAAAGGAATTGTCGAAACTATCTTCAATAAGAAGGTAGAAGGTTATTCATCCAATGCCATTGCGAAATTCTTAAATGAACTAGGCATAATCACTCCTGCTCGTCACAAAGAAAATGAACTGGGTGACAGCGTAGGATTTACTGGCAAAGACAGAAAATGGAATGCAAAGATGATAAACAGAATCATCAGCAATCCTGTTTATGTCGGAACGCTTGAGCAAGGCAAACAAATGAAACTCAACTACAAAAGTGATAAGAGAATAGACATAAAAAAAGAAGACTGGGTAGTCATTGAAAATGCTCACAAAGGTATCGTATCTCAAAGCATATTTGCCATCGCAAATGAAATGTTACTTAGGGATGTGAATAGCCGAGGTGTACCAAGTCTTTTTAGTGGAATGCTTTTTTGTAAGGATTGTGGTTCACAAATGATCAGGCGAGTTGTGAAGTATAAAGACAATACCAATGTCTTCTATATCTGTGGTAGCCACAATGATAGTGGCGAATGCTCTAGGCATAGTATCAAAGAGGAAGAATTAAAGGATGTAGTAGAACATCTTCTCAATGATTTCTTGCATTACAATGAACGGATTTATCATTATGCTTTAAGACAAGATTTTAATTCTATTGAATTTAAAGCCGAGGTTAATGATCTACTTGGGGAGAAAAAGAAATACGAAACACTTCGTCAATCTTTATTTATGGACTTAGAAGATGACCTCATTACAGAAGAAGAGTTTAATCGCTTTCGAGCAAACTATGCAGCAAAAATTAAGGAGATTTCTATTCAGATAGAAAACAAGAATAGGATGATGAATGAAGTTCAAGATAAAATCCGTAATCGCCAATGGCTTATTGATTTAGATGAACTAAAGGAAGATGGCGAGCTTGACCGCAGACGATTAGTGTATCTGGTTAATCGCATTAAGATTGGTGAGGATAAGAAAATCTCTGTGGTATTTAATCACATGGAAGAACTCAATGCCTTAGAAACCATTATCAAGCAAGCACAACTTAATCAAAAATCAAAAGATGGAAAGATTTATGTCTTTCCTTTAGCTCGTGTTAGTGGAGATGGGGTGGCTTATTATGGCTAGAACATCAAGACGATACGAAATAGAAAAAGAAGAATCATCCAAATCGGTTTATCGTGCTGGTATTTATATCAGGCTTTCAAATGAGAGACATGAAGAATGGAGGGAAAAGTCTTCTTCTCCAAAGGCACAGGCTTATGTGTGTGAGGAACATGCAAAAAGTAAAGGCATCCAGGTGATTCAAGTTTATGAGGACTACGAGTACTCAGGTACAAACTTTGAAAGACCTGCCTATATTCAGATGATGGCTGATGTTAGAAATGGCAAGCTTAATTGTATTATTGTGCGTGATTTATCTAGGCTTGGTCGTGAACATATCGAGATGGGACAACTTATAGATAAGGTGTTTCCATTTCTGGGAGTTAGATTCATTTCCGTTACCGATAATCTAGATACCATAGATGGACTAGATAACAATAAGTCCTTTGAGGTGACGCTTAAAAATATCATCAATGATATGTACGCAAAGGATATTTCATCAAAAGTTATTTCAGCTAAACATGTAAGAGCAAAAGAAGGTTATTTCATTGGTTCGCTTCCACCCTATGGATATAAGATTGAAAAAACACCGAAGGGTCAAAAACTGGTTATCAATGAAGAGACAGCTCCTATCGTTCGTCAGATATTTGATTGGACGTTTGAAGGTAAAAGTCAATATGAAGTTACTTTGGAACTCAACAGATTAAAAGTAGCCACAGCGACCCATTACAATAAAACTGGTGAAATTTATCGTCTAGAAGATGGTCAAGAGTGGAGCAAAGGTACGGTGGCAAAGATGTTAATGAATGAGACCTATACAGGTACACTTAGACAAGGAAAAAGAAGGCAAAATCTAGCTAAAGGCGAATCACCGTATTCAACATCTTCAGAAGATTGGATTGTAGCAGAGAATTCTCATGAAGCGATTATATCTGCTGATGAGTTTCAGCAAATTCAACAGTTGAGGCGTGAACGTAAGGAAAATCATTCTTTCTCTTCTGAACGAAATGACTTAGTGAGAGATTATGAAAATCGCTATGTTGGACTTGTTTTTCTAAAGGGTACGGAAAGAGCTTTATACCGTAGATCAAGAATATATGGGAAGACTGAAAAGCGATTAATCTATTGCTTCCAAGCAAATAACTTTACAGGTAAGAGTGTAGAAAAGATTGATATCTTCATTAAGGAAGAACACTTAGATGCCATGGTGCTTAAAACAATTCAAGAAATAGCTTCTAGGCTGATTTCAGAGAAAAGCTTCTTGGAGAGAATTAAAAACGAATTTTCAAGAAGGAAAGAAGTTTCAGAGACTAGTCTTAAAGAGCTATCAATGAAGAAGGATTTATCGGAAGTAGCAATCGCTCGTTTATATGAACGATATGCAACAGGAAACCTTGATAAAGCCAAATACATCGCTCTTAAAGAAGATGAATCAAGGAAACATGCAAGTTACAGTTCGGAGATATCTAGGATCGAGATGATGATTTCAAAACTAAAAAAAGATGAAAGAAAAAGTAGGAAGGTTGCTAGAACAATTTTTCAAGCAAGAAAAGAAACAAAGCTTTCTGCTGAAGTTATTAAAGAACTAATCGAAAGAATTGATGTTATTTCAAAAACTGAGATAGAGATTCATTTCTTATATGACTTCAATGAGAACGGAGGTATCCAATGAATAAAGTAGCATTATATTTCCGTTTATCAGTAGAAGAACAATCTGGTCGAGAAGAAAGTGAAAGTATCGTATCCCAAAGAAATTATGTTACTTCATTTTTTAAGGCACAAAGTGATTTGAAAGATTTTCCTTATGAAGAATATATCGACGATGGCTTTAGTGGCTCGAATACCAAGAGACCTGGATTTGAACGAATGATGAATGAAGTAAAAGCTAATCTTGTAAAAACCATCATCGTAAAAGATTTATCTCGTTTTATGCGTGACTACATTGCGATGGGTGATTACCTTGAAAACATCTTCCCTTTTATGGGTGTAAGGTTTATTGCCATCAATGACAATTATGATAGTAGCAAAGAAAAAGGAAATGGAACGGAACTGGATATCCAGTTCAAAAACCTGCTCTATGATTTCTACGCAAAAGATGCTAGTCAAAAAGTGAGGTCAGTTCAGAATGCTTTGAAAGCTAAAGGAAAATTCATGGCTTGGCAACCACCGTTTGGATACATCAAAGATCCTAATGACAAGCATAAAATAATCATAGATGATGAAGTAGCTCATATTGTAAGAGAGGCTTTTGAACTATCATTAAATGGAATGTCAACTAGAAAAATTGCTGAGTTGTTTAATGAAAAGAATTACATCACTCCATATAGGCGAAAGAAGCAAACTTCAGGTATGGATTACTCTTATAATGCAACAACTACAGAGAAGCATAAAGAACCAATCTGGATGCATGGAACGATTATTAAAATTCTTGCAAATGAAAACTATACAGGAACATACTGCTATAACATGGTTCAAAAATCATTTTCTAGTGGTGGAAAAGCAGTGTCAGTTCCAAGAGAAGATTGGGGGCGGGTATTTAATAACCATGAACCAATTATCTCAAGGGAAATGTTTAATCAGGTTCGAGAACAGAACAAAACCAAAGGATTTAAGAATGTGGATTACTCCAAGTTAAAAGAAATTAGATATCCACTAGAAGGTTTTGTTGTCTGTGAAGATTGTGGTCATGTTCTTTCAAGAAATAGCACTAAGAGGCATCAAAAGAATGGTGTAAAAAAATTTAATTATATGTTTTGTAGAACTTGTAAGACTAAGAAGCTAGAAGTTAAATATCTAAAATTGGAAGTGATTGAAGAAACAGTTTGGAACTTGGTCAAAGATAGGGTTCAATCTGAAGAATGTATTGAAGAAGAACTCAAAATAAAGTCAACTAAGGTGGATCGGATTACTGTATTGGAATCTGAAAAAGAAGAAGCATTCCATCAATACAAGATTGGCAAACTATCTAGGGAAGATTTCATTAAAAAGAAACGCTCGATTGATATGGATATTGAGACAATAGAAAATGAAGTCGAAGAAATAGAATATGAGAAACTAGAGATTACTGATTCACTCACAAGGGAGATTGTAGAACGATATATTGACAAGGTTATCGTCTCTCATAGTGGTGATATCAAAGTGGTTTTGAAAAGCTAAAAACGTAGAAGGGCATTGAATAAATCGGTGCTCTTTTTTGTAACATTACCTTGACATCAGAGGGGTCTGGCCACTTCTTAATCACCGTTCTTGACGAGCTCACCTTGATTAACAGCATCCTCCGGGATGCCCTTGGGGAGCGGCAGTCACTGTTTGAAATCAAGAAGCATATCATCACGCACAATATCTTTGGGAACGACATCGAGCAGACCGCAACGGAGATTACCAAGCTCCGCTTGTGGCTAAGCCTTATCGAGACGGCAGATTTTTCCCGGGATTCACACATGGAAGTCCTCCCCAACATCGAGTACAACATCCTCACGGGCGATTCCCTGGTAGGCTGGTTGGACGAGGACCTCAAACAGGTCATCATCCACTCACCGTATGACAAGGCCATCCAGGCGACCATAGCGGGACTGCGGCTCGCCTATGACGACCCCGGAACCATGCGTCTCATCGATGAAGCCGAACGCGCATTCCAGGGTACGAATCTGCACGCCATCCTCGCCACCTACTCCCGGATACGGGAGCTCTACAGCACCGAGTCGCTCAAGCGTGCGGAGCAGCTCAAGGAGCTAATAGAGATCATCCGGGAGCGGGTGTACGACTTTACCTCGCTCAACTACTTCCGGTATCTCCATGAGCTCAGCTACCGGGTGGACAAGAAGAAAAAGAAGCTGTACTACCCCTCCAACCATGTCGTCCCGCACCCGACACACTGGCATATCGACGTGTACGACATCATGCAGGAGGGCGGCTTCGACATCGTTCTCGGCAATCCACCCTATGTGGAGATAAGCGGGAGGAATCGTACGAAGGCACTCATCGAGCACTACGAGACGGCTTCGTGCGGGAACACGCACGCATTCTTCTTCGAGCGCGCATTCTCGCTTCTCAAGCCCGGCGGGTTCTGCGGTTATATCGTCCCCATATCGGCCGTTTCGACGGACCGCATGATACCTTTGCAGGACCTTCTCCTCTCATCCAGCAAAACCCTGTGGATATCCAACTACGACGACCGACCCGGGAAGATCTTCAATGGCATCGAGGACTGCCGTTCATCCATTATCCTTGCCGAAAAGACTCTCGGTGGCGGATACGGATGCACGGTATTCACCACCTCGTACCAGCGGTGGTACACCAAGGAACGTGACGAATTGTTTGATAATATATCGTACGTCGATGCGACCGGCCATGTCTCCCCCGGCAGGATCCCCAAACTCGGACAGGAAATCGAGACGGACATTCTTGACAAACTCCGTGCCAACAAGCCACTAGCCCACTACCTGGACAAGGAACCATCTGATTGCGTTATTTATTATCACAACGCCCCCCGATATTGGATTCGCGCCATGGACTTTTTGCCGTATTTCAAAAACGAAAGGGACCATGCCACGGTATCGAATCACTATAAATCGCTCTACGCCACAAATAAAGAATATGCATCTGCTATCAGGGGCATAATGAATAGTTCTCTTTTTTACTGGTATTTTGTTACCCATTCGAATGGAAGAGATCTCGTTGAGGATTTAATTACCTCTTTCCCGTGCTCGCTTGCATTAATGGATGAACAGGTCCTACAGTCCTTAGAGACCATATGCGATGAACTCATGGGGGACTACAGGAAAAATGCTGTTAGGAAAGAGACCTATTATCAATCTACCGGCAGAGTGGTATATGACGAATTCCATCCCGGAAAGTCAAAGCATATCATGGACAGGATAGACGATGTGCTTGCGCAACATTATGGATTCACTGAAGAAGAGACAGAATATATCAAGGAATTTAGCATTACGTTTCGATTGGGCCAATAATTTAGAACATGAAATGCCATACTAGTTCTCTTATTTTTATATGAGAAATCATTTTCTTTCCAGTCCTATAAATAACCCTTCTTGTATAATAACTTCAAGGCACATTAAGAAGATAGAAAATGAATAGAATCTTCTGTGCCGAAAAGCCCAAAAAAGGGCGCATCCCCGCGAAGAATCGCGGGGGTCCGTTGCCGGACATGCGCATTAGCACTTAATAATACTTGGAACCTAATATATAAGGTTTTGTATGTCCCGGCCGCTCCCCCCGCTTTTCTTTCGCGGCACAGGGGTGAAACCATACGCAAGACGGAACGGATAC
>ERZ795048.2994-NODE-2994-length-12989-cov-5.805783_pt1 | contig 12989 bp, 11 predicted proteins | sample MGYA00375132_ERZ795048 | MGnify/ENA primary metagenome ERZ795048 (study PRJEB30177, sample SAMN05720225) | activated sludge metagenome | isolation source: Anaerobic digester | place: Hong Kong | collected 2014-12-17 ...
AAACCCTGAAGGTGATGATGGGATAGCCGGTCCAAAAACGAAGAAAGCGGTAGAAATAGCACAAAAAGCCTTGGGAATGGAAGTAGATGGGAAAATCACGCCCGAGTTTACAGCACGTCTGGATCAGAAAATCGCGGCGGTCCAAGCTCAAAAAGCTGATGTTAAAGTTGTTCAGGCTCCCTCAACAACCACAACAGAACGCTTTACCGTAGCAGCAAGCCTCGCCGACAAACAAGAACCGGAAGCGCCGAAGCCAAAAGAGCAGAAATCTGTTCAAGAGCCAAAGCTTTCCGCCATTGATGAACATATACGCATCATGACCGGCGGTATGGATCCGGATAAACAAAATCGCTACGACCCAAACGCGCCGTCGCTCTGGGTAGCCTTTAAAAATGCAGCAGGAAGCCTCTTTGGTTCAGACGATGAAAAGCCTGAAGTCGCCGGGGAGAAACGAGAACCTGCGCCGGTTGACGAACTATCAACCTGGGCCGCAACAGGCGAGCCCGTGGAACCGCCACAGGGTCAACAAAATCTACCTCCGGCAGGAACTGGTGGTGGTCCTATGAGACCGGTTTAAAGACCAAAAACTGACAAAGGGATTGGCGCATTTGAGTATGAAAAGATAACGGGAATGGGAACGAGACAACCAGCCGGAATGGGCTTTGTGAATAACGGGGCACGAGGAACCAAAGATTTTAGGTTCGGTGAGGACGTACTGGCGCGTTCTGAAGTTGCAAAATTTCTCAACGGAAAACCGCTGACTTACGAAACGGCTGAACAATTCAAAGTATTTGTTTCCGGACATGGCGCATTTAATTCTGCAGATCAGGAAATGATCGCTGCGGCCAATCCATATCTCCAACCCGAGGTTTTGGACAAATTCATTTATAAAGAACCGCCTGCCCATCCGCCGCAGAAAACAGCAGAACCGCTAATTCAGAATTTGGAAAAGATCACGCGTGAAGATGGCTCTTTACCTCTGTATTGGGCTCAGAAGATTGCCAAGGATGCCGAACAAAAAGTTCTTAACGGAGAGAATTTTTCCGTAGAAGACCGTAAAATGCTCGAAACTTTGCTTGAGCACAAAATTCATCAGATTCCGGCTTATAAGAAACCGTTGGAAGAGGCTTTAAGATTGGTTAATCAAGGGCTTGAGCGCCAAGCCAATCCAAAAGCAAAAACCGGTCCTTCTGAAAAACCAACAGCTTCTCAAGAACGTCAACAGGAAACAACGCAGGATTTCGGTGCAAAAACATTTCCGGCCAAACCGCCGCCGGTTATAAAGGCAGAACCTTTGCCGCCAGCTGGTGGACAAACCAAGCCTCAAACTCAACCCGTGCCGCCAACGGAGGGAAACCAGACCGGGATTTTGGCACGTATCAGTAAAATTGACGGTCCGCGTGATTATTTACGGGATTTAGATTCCAATCAGGTCAAAGAAATGCAGCGTGTTCTAGGCGTGAATGATGACGGCAAGTGGGGACAAAAAACCATGGCTGCAGCCGCGCAATATATTGCAAAGAATAATTTGCCGCAAAATATAAGCCTCGAAGATCTGCAAAAACATATGCAGGGTGTTAAACCTGTATCAGAGGCACAACAAGGCTATGATGAAGACAGGGCAACGCATTATGCACAAGAGGCGGCAAAAATAGAAAAAGGTGCAACGAAAGAAGAATTTAAGGAAGCCCACGGCAATCCCGTGCCGGACGCAGCGCCGGGAGAACCGAAAGCAACACCGTCAACCACTCCCGTTGTGCGGCTCGCCTAATCCAGTTTCATGACATGTAAGGTGAAATCAAGCTTTTGGCCGAGCGCCCGGTAAAGGCTTTGCGCGGCGGCATTATTGCTTTCGGCCAGCCAATAGATGCGCGCCCATTTTTCGCGCTTGCCGATCTGGCTGATGTAGGTAATCAATTTTTTGGCGATGCCTTCCCGGCGTGCGTCAGGGGAGACGAAAACATCCTGCATATAACATACGTCATGCAAGCTACCGGTGGTGGGATGGAGGATGTAATGAACAAGGCCAACAAGCGCGCCGTCTTTTTCCGCGACCAGTCCGCAGACTTTGGAATTCGGATCGATCAGGCGGCTCCAGGTCTCTGATGTCACCGCTTCATCACGCATGCCGAGATTGTTGCCATTCCACAGCGGCAGCCAGTCAGGAAAATCACGGTTTTCTATGGCGCGGATTTTTACAGCCATAATGGGCCAGCCCTTTATGAACGTGTGGAATTATTAGGCCGGTCCAGCGGATCAAAGCCATAATGCGCAAGCCAGCGCGTATCGCATTCAAAAAAGGTGCGCAAGTCAGGAATGCCGTATTTGAGCATCGTCAGGCGTTCAATGCCCATGCCGAACGCAAAGCCTTGATAAACATCCGCATCCACGCTGCAGTTTTTCAGGACATTGGGGTGCACCATACCGGCGCCCAGCACTTCCATCCATTTTTGTTCTTGCCCATCGGGGGCTTTGCCGAGCTTAATTCCACCATCGGGCTTTTTGATATAGCCGATATCGACTTCCGCACCCGGTTCCACAAACGGGAAGAAGGATGGACGGAATCGCACCGGTAGATCATCCATTTTGAAATAGCTGCGCACGAAATCAGTCAGGCAGCCTTTCAGATGCGCCATGGTAACGTTTTTGTCGATATACAGCCCTTCCATCTGGTGGAACATCGGTGAGTGGGTCATGTCGTAATCGGAACGGTAGGTCCGCCCAAAACACACGATCTTATAGGGTGGTTCATTATCTTTCATATGGCGGATCTGCACGGCGGACGTATGGGTACGCAAAAGTTTTTTGGCCAACTCACCTTCTTCGCTCGGGTCTTCGGGCAGGAAGAATGTATCTTGCATTTCGCGGGCCGGGTGGCCAGGCGGGAAGTTCAGCGCCGTAAAATTATGCCAGTCATCTTCGATATCCGGGCCTTCGGCAACGCTAAAGCCCATGGCCCCGAAAATACCGACCATTTCTTCCATAGTTTGCGAAATCGGGTGGATTTTGCCGCTGCGTTCAGGGCGGGTCGATAAGGTCACATCGAGCGTCTCGGTGGCCAGACGTTCATCGAGCGCTTGTTTCTTCAGGGCCTTTTCCTGACGTTTAATCAACTCGGCGATTTCGTCCTTCAGAACGTTGAGCGCGGCGCCGACGGTTTTACGCTCTTCCGGGTCCATACCGCCCAGCGTCTTCATCAGCGCGGTAATCCGCCCCTTTTTGCCCAGTACGGTGACACGCACATCATCCAGCGCTGCAGGGGTTCTGGCCGCTTCGATTTCACTGGTGATTTCAGTTTTTAATGCATTGATATCAGTCATGAGGTGCTTTTTAGCACCAAGGTCTTGATGCGCCAAGGGTTTTATTTATTGACATATTGTTACACATGTTGTCTATTCGTCCCACAATTCAAAGCTGGAGTAAAAAATGAGTAAAACAAAAGTCGCAGCAAATCATTATCTGGCAGAAGTTTCACAATCTGTTGACGGCGGCGGAAGGCTTGGCCGGGATTTCTGGGTCGCGGTGCGAGATTTTAATAGGTATGAGCCAAGCGACATAACCCTTTCTCAATACTCCCAGCAATACCACACCCCCAGCAATGAACAAGTTCGGCGCAAACAAAAACGCGCTGAGCGGCTTGGGGAATTATACCCGCTTGCCGGAGAGGCCTGGGCTCAAGAAGCATATCGCAATGTGCACGGTTTCTTTAAGCGTTTAGAAGAAGAGCGCTTCACCGAAGCCCAAGCCCAGGATTTAGAAACAGACCTGAGAGAAGGCGTCCAATCCATTGTCCAGGACCTTCTTATCCCGCACTTAAAATAACTTCACGATTTCATCGAGCCGGTGAACGATGTGATCGGGGGCGGCCTGCCGCAAGCGCGCACGCGAAATATAGCCATCGGTAATCCCGATTGAGGTAATCCCCAGCGCCCGCGCAATCTCCGGTTCTTCCATTGTATCGCCGATAATGATTGTGTTTTCCGGAGCATGGCCGGATTCGCTCATATAATCGCGCAGGCGCAAGACTTTGGTTGTACTTTGCAAAATCGTCGTGCCGTTGCAATCATGCGCGGAAACATAAGAAAAATAGTGTTCAATATTCAGGCGCTTCAGATGGCGTTCAATCCGCTCGGTAATGTAATTGGACAAAATAATGCATTCCGCACCCTGTTCGCTCAGATACTCCAGCAAATCCCGCGCGCCGTGGCGGGTGCGTGCACCTGCGGCCAGTTGCTCATAGGTGTCCTGAAACACCGCATTGCCTTCATCGCGGCGCTCCAGCACGGTTTCTTCCGAAACGCCGTGTTTCTCATAAAACGGAATGATCGGAAAGCAAAAGGTCTCGCGGTGGGTTTTGAGCGAGATGGCTTCCGCGCCGTAGAATTCGAGGCAGACATTGCCTGCCTTCCAGCTTGGCACCGTGTCAGCCAGCAGCGTCCCATTCCAATCAAATACAAAGAGTTTGTTATTGAGAATCATGCTCCACATCGTACACGACAGACGCCGTAGTCTAAAAATGATTTCTATAGTCAATCACCGTTTGACTCCTGAACAAAAACATTGATTTTCAGGGCGTTTTTTCAAAGTTTCGAAACGATTTTTCGTGCGACAAAAAAATATAAAGGCGCAGGCAGGAAATATAGGATCTTCATCATCCAGGTAAAACGTTTGGGAAAATGAATTTCAAAGCGCTTTGAACGCAAATCTCCGGCAATCACCTTGGCCGCCGCATCGGCTTCAATCATCATCGGCATGGGAAAATCGTTTTTATCAGTCAGCGGCGTGCGCACAAAACCAGGATTGATAATCTTCACATCAATATTGTGAGGCTCCAGTTCAATTTTAAGGCTCTCGGCATAATTAATCATCGCCGCCTTGGTTGCGCAATAAGGCTGACCATAGGGCAGCCCGCGATAACCAGCCACGCTGCCACATAAGGCGATCTGCCCGTGGCCTTGTTTCTCAAAAATCGGCAAGGTGGCATTGGTGGTATTATACGCGCCGCCCAGATTGACCCTGATCATGTCGTGAATGAAATCGATGTCTTTAGTCTCTTTACCGTGCGGCGCGTATAGTGCGGCCATAAAGATAACGCGATCAAGCTTTGGAATGGCCTTCGCTGCAGCGCTTAACGCCTTATGATCGCCGGCATCTAAAGCGATAACCTGATGCCCCCCGCCAAGCGCATCATTGAGGCTATTTAAAGCATCTTCATTGCGGGCAGATAAAATAAGCGCTCCGCCCCGCGCTGCCAGTTCAATAGCCAAAGCCCGGCCAATACCGCTGCTGGCGCCTATAATCCAAATATGCTCTTTGCTATATTCGCCCATAAAAAAGCTTATCTAAAAATGACTAATAAAGCCCGCCAGTGCCGACATTGGTTTCGCTTGGCGTTGTTGGCGAGGGATTGTAAGGTGGCCTGCTTGGCAGCTGATCCGGGTTTTGCCCTGCTGCTGTTCCCTCAGGCGTATAAAGTCCGCCATCCTGGCCGTTGTCCTGCGGAAAAGGTTCAAGATCATAGCCGCCGGGATTACCCGGACTATAAGCATCGCTCTGAGCGTCATAATCATAATAGGCCGCATTGCCGGTAAACAGATTAATCCCCGTACCATCGAGAATGAACATGTCATGCGTCGGCTCTGTGCCGACCGTAAAAGCTTCCCAGATCACCTTTTTATCGCCGATTTGCGCCCGCGCGCCCGTTTCGGCGTTAATCTGCACATTGCGAATGCCGTTAGGTATCCGAAACGGCAAAATTGGCTCATCGGCCAGCGCTTCTTCCATAAAGCTTTTAAACACGGGCAAGGCAACAGAGGAACCTGTTTCGCGTTTTCCCAGCGAGCGCGGCTCATCAAAACCGACAAACACCCCGGTAACCAGATCAGGGGAAAAGCCCATAAACCAGGTATCTTTGGATTCATTGGTCGTCCCGGTTTTACCGGCCAAAGGCCGCTCCAGCTCTTTGAGGCGTACGCCTGTCCCGCGCTGGACAACGCCTTCCATGATCGAAACAATCTGATAGGCGTGGCGCTCATCGACCAGTTGCTCACGCGGATCAGGAAGTTCCGGCGCTTCTTGTAAATCCCAGCGAATGAGATCACCGCAATTGTGGCACTGCCGGTCATCATGGCGGAAAATGGTCTTGCCACGCCGGTCCTGAATGCGGTCGATAAAGGAAGGCTCTATCTTTTTCCCGCCATTTACCAACTCGCCATAGGCACTGGTTAATTTTAACAATGTGGTTTCACCTGCGCCCAAAGAATTGGCTAGCAGCGGCGGCATATCCTCATCAATGCCAAAGCGCTTCGCATAATCCACGATTGTGTCCATACCAAGATAATCGGCAAGGCGCACCGTCATCAGGTTTCGTGATTTTTCAACCCCCACCCGGATAGGAGTCGGGCCGTAATATTCGTTTGAATAGTTGGTCGGGCTCCAGAAATTCCCCGGTCGGTCTTCAATCACAAAAGGTGCATCTAAAACCAGCGTGGCGGGCGTAAAGTCATTTTCCAGCGCAGCCAGATAAACAAACGGCTTAAACGCGGAACCGGGCTGACGCTGGGCCTGCGTTGCGCGGTTAAACTCCGAACTGCCGTAATGGTAATTCCACCCGCCCTGCATCGCCAAAATGCGACCTGTATGCGGGTCCATGGCAATGATTGCCCCTTGGACCAGCGGAATTTGCTCTAAGACATAATTATTTTTGCTGCCGTCGATTGGTGAAACGGCAATAATGTCGCCCTTGGAGAGCACTTCATCTACAGCCGTAATTTCCGGTCCCAGCGCATAACCTTCATTCAGGGACTTGCGCGCCCATTTTACGCCGTCAAGCGGGAGCGTCCCTTTGGTCCCGTCTTCAAAACCAATCTCGGCGCGCGCACTGCCTACGTCCAAAACAATCGCGATTTTCCATCCGTCGATAATGCCTTGCGGCGCTTTAAATTCTTCAAGCTTACTTTTCCATTCTGCGACATTGGTCACGGTTTTGAGCGGCCCACGGTAGCCATGACGGCGATCATAAGCCATCAACCCCTCGCGCAAAGCGCGCTCGGCAATTTCCTGCAACTTCGGGTCAATCGTGGTGCGCACCGCCAGCCCGCCTTGATACAGGCTGTCCTCACCATAACGCCCGGCCAGCTGGCGGCGCACTTCTTCAGCAAAATACGGTGCATTGACCCGCCTATCTTCATCGCGCGTGATTACTTCCAGCGGTGCCAGTTTGGCAAGCTCTGCCTGACCTTCTGTAATAAAGCCGTTATTTTCCATCCGCCGGATGACCTCGTTGCGCTGCTTAACTGCGCGATCATGATGGCGAGTAGGGTGATAATTATTTGGTGCTTTCGGAAGACCCGCCAGATAAGCAGCTTCAGCCACACTAAGTTCATCCAGAGATTTATTGAAATATTGCAGTCCCGCTGCCGCTACGCCATAAGCCCGATACCCTAGGAAAATTTCGTTCAGGTAAAGCTCAAGGATCTGGTCCTTGGTCATCGCCCGCTCAATGCGGCTGGCTAGAATGGCCTCGCGGATTTTGCGTTCAAATTTTCGCTCATTGGTGAGCAGAAAATTTTTAACGACCTGCTGTGTGATAGTTGACCCGCCAATAACATTGACATCCTTACCCATCAAATGCTGGCCGTAAACATAAGCTGCGCGCACAATTGCCGTTGGATCAACGCCTTGGTGCGTATAAAAATTCTTATCCTCCGCAGCAATAAAGGCGTTTTTTACCAGATCAGGAATCTTTTCGATTGGCATAAATATGCGCTTTTCCTGCGCAAACTCTGCCATCAGCCGACCATCTCCGGCATAAAGCCGCGTAACAATCGGCGGCTGATATGTTTTCAGCTGCTTATAATCCGGCAGGTCGGAACCATAATAATTCAGGATATAAAGGACCCCCGCGACACACACAAGCAACCCCAGAAAACCGAGGGAAAACAATCCGAGAAAAGCGTACCAGATATATTTCATATTTTTAAAAACCACAGATAAACACGGATGGACACAGATATGTCTTTTTAAACACCAACACCATCCAGCGCACCAAAATTTTTATTTATTTTTTCAAGTATGCTGGGTCAACCTAACCTTAAAAGTTTGAATCTGTGTTCATCTGTGGTTAAAAATCAGGCCACGCTGCGCGTAATCGGCCCGTCAGCTTTGCCATGAATAAACTGATCAACATAAGCATTGCCCGAATCATCGAGGTCTTCAACCGGCCCGGTCCAGACAATTTTGCCTTCATGGATCATCGCTACATAATCAGCAATCGTGCGCACAGAGCCCATATCATGGGTAATGGACAGCGCCGTTGCGCCAATATCGTCAACCTGTTCAACGATAAGCTGGTTAATGACGTCAGCCATAATCGGGTCCAGACCGGTTGTCGGTTCATCAAAGAAAATAATTTCTGGGCTTGCCGCTACGGCGCGCGCCAGGCCCACGCGCTTTTGCATGCCGCCCGATAGCTCCGCCGGAAACAGGTCAGACACATCCGGGCGCAAACCGACAGCCTCAATCTTCTGCACGGCAATCTCACGGGCTTGCACCCGGTCCATCCCGCGCCCCTGAATCAGGCCAAAGGCGACATTCTCCCAAATTTTTAAGGAATCAAATAATGCCGCGCCTTGAAACAGCATACCAAACTTGCGCATCAGCGTGTCGCGGTCTTTGGGCGACAAGCCGACAGTTTCCTGTCCGTCAATTTCAATGGAGCCGCTATCCGGGGTCATCAATCCCAAAATACATTTCAGCATCACCGATTTACCCGTGCCCGATCCGCCGATAATCACCATGGATTTGCCTTCCGGCACGACAAGGTCTACGCCGTTAAGTACACGGTTAGAACCAAAGGCCTTGCAGACATTTTTTAGCCCAATTTTTGGCGGTGTATCGCTCATGAGAAAAACACCTGTGTCAACAGATAGTTAAAGATCAAAATCAGGATCGAGGATGATACCACCGCGTTGGTTGTAGCCGCGCCCACCCCTTGCGCCCCGCGCCCGGAATTAAATCCGTTATAACAGCCCATCACCGCAACGATAAAGCCAAACGCACCTGCCTTAACCAAACCGGACACTACATCCATCGTCTCAATAATATCCCAAGTTTGAGTAAGATAAGTACCGGGGCTAAAACCCAGATTATAAATTGAAACAACATAGCCACCATAAACTCCGATAATATCACCAATCAGCACCAAAATTGGTAAAGTAATCGTCGCGGCAATCAAACGCGGCGCAATCAGATATTTAAACGGATTAACCGAAAGCGTGCACAGCGCATCAATTTGCTCAGTCACGCGCATCGTGCCAATTTCTGCAGCAATCGCCGCGCCCACACGTCCCGCAACCATCAGGCCTGCCAAAACAGGTGCCAGCTCGCGCGTTACCGAAAGCACCACCACCCCGGCAATCGCACCCTCGGCATTAAAGCGGGTAAAGCCGGTATAGCTTTGCAGCGCCAGCACCATCCCGGTAAACAGTGCGGTCATACCAACTACAGGCAGCGAGTAATAACCAATATCGACCAATTGTCGCCAAAGTTGGGCGGGGAAAAATGGTGGTGTAAAACTGTGGTAAATTGCACGTCCAATAAAAATAGATAAGGCCCCGGCGCGCTGAAAAAAATTTAAAATAAACGCACCGACCGCCTGAAAGACATTCAATAACGGATCAAAAAGACCTGATGATTGTATAGACGATTGTGGTTCCATGAATAGTTTCTGTTATAGTTCAAAAATGCACAGTAAAACATTGCTCCGCAATGGTCCAGCGTGAAAGCACGAGGTTAAGACTTCAATCACATGAAAACACTGCACAATATAAATCCGGCAGATCTGGTTGATATGAGTGCACAGGAAAGCGCCCATCCTTACCGCGTGGAAGTCGCCTATGCGTGCGATGATAATTTATTGTTTGGCCAGCAGATTTACCGCTCTGACGCGCATTTATGGCTGCATCAGGATTTGGCCGATATTGTTTCGAAAGCCGCAGCTGACCTAAACGATCAAGGGTATTGCCTGATCCTCTATGACGGATTGCGTACGGTTGACGCACAGGCAGCCATGCTTGAAACCCGCGCGGTAAAAGAAAATCCGCATTGGCTGGAAGAGCCGCGGCTGCTCTCTCCACCCGGCGCAGGCGCACACCCGAGGGGGATGGCGATTGATTGTTCGCTTGAAACGCTGGAGGGCCGACTTTTGGATATGGGTACGCCCTTTGATTATCTCAGCACCGATCCCGCGCCGGAAAGCAATCCCGCCCACCGCGCATACACAGATCTCACCGAAGAGGCGCGCACGAACCGTAAAATCCTTGACACTGCAATGGCCAAAGCCGCGCAAGAATCTGGAACGCCGCTCTGGCCGCTGCCGCAAGAATGGTGGGATTTTCGCCTGCCGTTAGAGGTGAGCGAAACCTACGCCCCTCTAAGCGACGCCGATTTACCGCCAGAAATCCGCATGGTACGCTATTCCCAACTTTCTTCTTTTCAGCGAAATACAAAACTTGTGAAACCCCGCACTTGATGCGGGGTCCAATACGATACATAATTAAACCCTATGGGCCCCGGCTTAAAGCCGGGGTTTCTTTTTTCTTTTTATTTCAATCATTTAAAAGAAGTTGAGAATTGGGTGATGATCGGTTAATCAATATAGCGGCGCAAATGCCGCGCCCCCAGGCTGGTGAGAATTTCATAACCGATTGTCCCGGCATCGCGGGCCAGGTCATCCGCGCTTTGATGCATCCCAATCACCTCCATCATACCACCCGGTGTCGGCAAAGCCCTTTCCGCCACAGCGCTCAAATCGACAATGGTCAGATCCATAGAAACGCGTCCGCGCACAGGGCAAGGAATGCCTTGCCAATACAACACCCCGCCATTCGAGAGACTACGCAAAAACCCGTCCGCATAGCCAAGCGCGACCACGGCCAGCCTTGTTTTATTTTTAAAACGATACGTAGCGTTATATCCGCAGGTCTCGCCTGGCGCCGTGTCACGGATTTGCAAAATGGGAACCGACAGGCTGACCACTGCCTCCATCGGATTTTCCGTTTCCGGCTTGGGGTTCAGACCATACAAACACATACCAGGGCGAACCATATCGAAGTGATACGCATTGGAGCGAAAAGCCCCGGAGGAATTGGCGAGCGATTTCTTCGTTCGGGGAAAATGTTTTGCAGCGGCTTGAAAGACTTCAAACTGCGCCGCGTTCATTGAATGGTCTTTTTCATCCGCGCAGGCAAAATGGCTCATCACAAGACTGAAATCATGCCCCTGTAACGCATCCAGCCTATCCATGCGAATACCCAAACGATTCATCCCCGTATCAATATGCAGCGCTGGAGCAGGGAGGTCCTGCCCATGCGCACCGAAATCCTGCACATCTTCAAGTGAATTCAAAACCGGGATAATCTGTTCAGATTGATAAACATGAGCGCCCCGCGCATCAAAGCCATTAAGCGTATAAATCACTGGCCCTTCGCCAAGTATGCCACGCAGCGCCGCTGCCTCATCCAGATTGGCAACGAAAAAATCCTGTGCTCCCGCACCCTTTAAAGCCTTGGCCACCGCCGCGACGCCTAAGCCATAACCATCGGCCTTAACCACCGCTGCCGCCGTGCAGTTTTCACCAACCATGTTTTGAATTGTACGATAATTACGCGCCAATGCGCCAAGATCAATGCTGAGGCGCCCGCGCATCGCTTACTCTCCGAAACTCGCCCCGATATGATTGGGGTCAAGATCCGAAAATTTCGTCAGGTTCGGATCAAAGAACATCTTTACAATGCCGATCGGGCCGTGGCGCTGCTTGGCCACAATACATTCGCCAACATTATGCGCGCGTTCCATGCTTTCCTGCCACTTCATATGTTTTTCCGTACCCGGCTCAGGTTCCGCCCGCGATAGATAATATTCCTCGCGGTAGACAAACATCACCACATCCGCATCTTGCTCAATTGATCCTGATTCCCGAAGATCCGAGAGTTGCGGGCGTTTATCTTCACGCTGTTCCACCGCCCGTGAAAGCTGCGACAGCGCAATCACTGGAATTTCCAGCTCTTTGGCAATGGCCTTAAGCCCCCGCGTAATCTCGGAAATTTCCAGCACCCTATTAGATTCAGACTGGCGCGAACCCGTGCCGCGCAAAAGTTGCAAATAATCCACCACGATCATATCCAGCCCGTGCTGGCGCTTGAGCCTGCGTGAACGCGTTCGCACCGCGCCAATCGACAGGGCAGGGGTATCATCAATATACAGCGGCACCTGACTCATCTTTTGTGAAGCTTCAACAAAGGCGCGGAAATCTTCCTGCTTGATATTGCCCTTGCGAATCGCATCACCGGAAATGCCCGATTGCTCCGACAAAATCCGCCCGGCAAGCTGTTCCGCCGCCATCTCCAAAGAGAAAAACGCCACGCGCCCGCCTTGCTTTCCGCCGCTTTCCGCATAGGCCTTGGCCGCATTAAACGCCCAGTTCACCGCCAGCGCGGTTTTCCCCATCGACGGACGCCCGGCTAAAATCAGCAGATCGGAATTCTGAAATCCACCGAGCTGTTTATCAACATCGACCAGCCCGGAGGTAATACCGGTCACATGCCCGTCGGACTGGAAGGCTTTTTCCGCATGCTCATTCGCCGTGAGAACCGAATCGCGCAAGGTGATAAAGCCGCCTTTGACATCGCCGGTTTCAGCCAGTTCGAACAGGCGCGATTCCATGCGTTCAACCGTGCTCATCGCATCGGAATCCAGCGAATGCTCATATGCTTCGTTGACGACATCTTCGCCCAGTGAAATCAACTGGCGGCGTAGATAAAGTTCGTAAATCGTTCTGGCGTAATCGGCCGTATTAATGACACTGACCACATTGGCCGCCAGGTCAGCCAGATATGACGCGCCGCCGACATCGCTCAAATCTTCGTCATTTTCGAAATAGTTTTTTAGCGTTACCGGCGAAGCATTTTGCCCGCGCTCGATCAAGGTTA
>ERZ795048.2998-NODE-2998-length-12972-cov-8.761632_pt1 | contig 12972 bp, 12 predicted proteins | sample MGYA00375132_ERZ795048 | MGnify/ENA primary metagenome ERZ795048 (study PRJEB30177, sample SAMN05720225) | activated sludge metagenome | isolation source: Anaerobic digester | place: Hong Kong | collected 2014-12-17 ...
AATTCTCTGTGACCTCGGTGATCTCTGTGGTTCAATTCCCTCCCTTCCTGAACCCCGAACCCTCTCTTCCCGCCGGGGGGACTAAAAAGCCGCTGTCAAATCGCCGGCGCCGGCGGTATCCTTCCTTCCGAGCCGCTTCGCCGGGCCGGCGGCCGCGGCGGCGGAAACCCGAACCGGGGAGAAAAACATCGTGAAAACCTCGATATGGCTGGGGGCGATCCTGGCGCTGGCCGCCTGGGCCCGCGCGGACGAGATCGAAACGCCTCATATCACCGTGTATGGAACCGCGGAAACCCGGGTGGTTCCCGACCTCATGATCTGGTCGGTTTCGGTCAAGACCACCGACCTCAAGCTCGACCGGGCCGCGGCCGGAAACGCGGAAGCGGTCAAGGCGGTCCTGTCGCTTCTGGCCGACAACGGCGTGGAGGCGGAGGACGTCCAGACCGCGGGAATGGAGTTCGGAGTGAACTGGGTCCAGCGGAACCGGGAGTCGGTCAAGGAAGGTTACTACGCTTATACCGGGGTTTCGTTCCGTTCTTCCGACCTTTCCCGCTACGCCGCCCTCTGGCTGGGCTTGGCGGTGCTGCCCGGGGTCTCCGTCGAAGACGTCTCCTACGACCATACCGACCGGATCGGCTTGCAGAACTCCACCCGGGAAGAAGCGGTCCGCCGGGCGAAGACGAAAGCGGCCGACCTTGCCGCCATCCTCGGCTCCTCCCTGGGGGAACCGTTGCTGGTGGAGGAAGACCTTTCCGCGGCCGAGGGCTGGCGTTCCACCAGCCGGCTCATGGTCCAGAATTCGATCGAGCTGAGCGGGGCCGGGTCTGCCGGCGACGGCCTGGCCGTGGGAAGGATCGTCATCCGGCAGCGGGTCAGGACCGTCTTCCGGCTGGTCTCCCCCGCGCCTTAAAGCCGCGGATACGGTTTTCTTTCGACATAATTTCGAGCTACACTAACCATTTACGATCCAGCAACGGAGGTAGGGGATGTCCCAGGAACTGCGGCAGAAGCTTCAGGACGTGGCCGAGCGTTACTCGAGAATGCGAGGTTATCTTTGACCTGGAGGAACGCGAACGCCGGCTGGCCGAGATCGAGGAGCTGATGTCCCGGCCCGGTTTCTGGGACCGCCAGGAACAGGCCCAGGAACTGGTCCAGGAACTCAAGGGGTTGCGGGCGGTGATCGAGCCCTGGCGGGAGGTGGAGAAGGATCTGCGCGACTTTTCCGAGATGCTGGAACTGGCGGAAGGCGACGAGGACCTGGAGGCGGAACTTTCCTCCGAGTTCGCGGTTCTGGAGAGGAAGGTGGACGAGATCGAATTCCGGCGCATGCTCTCCGAACCCCATGACGGCAATAACGCCATCTTCAGCGTCCAGGCCGGGGCCGGGGGCACCGAGTCCTGCGACTGGGCCGAAATGCTCTGGAGGATGTACGGCCGCTGGGCCGAAAACCGAGGGTACGCCGTGGAGGTTCTCAGTTCCACCCCCGGCGACGAGGCCGGGCTCAAGAGCTTGACCGCCCTGATCAAGGGCCGTTACGCCTACGGCTACCTCAAGGCCGAACGCGGGGTCCACCGCCTGGTCCGGATCTCCCCCTTCGACTCCGGCGCCCGGCGCCACACCTCGTTCGCCTCGGTCGACGTGGTTCCCGAGATCGACGACGACATCGAGATCGAGATCGACGAGAAGGACCTGCGCATCGATACCTACCGTTCCAGCGGGGCCGGGGGACAGCACGTCAACAAGACTTCCTCGGCGGTCAGGATCACCCACCTCCCCACCGGGATCGTGGTCGCCTGCCAAAACGAGCGCTCCCAACACAAGAACAAGGCCACGGCCATGAAAATTCTCAAGGCCCGCCTCTACCAGCAAGAGATGGACAAGCGCCGCCGGGAGATGGCCGCCCACCACGACGACCAGCGCGAGATCGCCTGGGGGAGCCAGATCCGGTCCTACGTCTTCCACCCCTACTCCATGGTCAAGGACCTGCGGACCGGGGTGACGGTGGGGAACATTCAGGGGGTGATGGACGGAAACATCGACCCCTTCATCATCGAATACCTGCGGTCGCGCGCCGGGGAGAGCGTCTGAGAGGAGAGGGAACCATGAGCGACGATTTGAAGGAAAACCGCCGGCGCAAGCTCGAGGAACTGCGCGAACTCGGCCTCGATCCCTACGGGGGACGGTTCGACCGCGACGCCGACGCCCGGGACTGCCGCGAACGGTACCGCGAAGAACGCCGGGTCCGGGTGGCCGGCCGGCTCGCCGCCATCCGGGGCCACGGCAAGACCGTCTTCGCCGATCTTTGGGACGAGACCGGCAAGATCCAGATCTACCTGCGCCGCGACCGGTTGGGGGACGAGGTTTTCGAGGTCGTGGAACGTCTCGACCTCGGGGACATCGTGGGGGTGGAAGGCACCCTCTTCACCACCCGCAAGGGGGAGATCAGCGTGATGGTCGAGTCCCTGGCCTTTCTGGCCAAGGCCCTGCTCCCGCTCCCGGAAAAGTGGCACGGGCTCAAGGACGTGGAACAGCGCTACCGCCAGCGCTACCTCGACCTGATCGGCAACGAGGCCGCCCGCGAGATTTTCGCGCGGCGCCACAAGATCGTCCGGGCCATCCGCCTGTTCCTCTGGGAAAAAGGGTTCACGGAAGTCGAAACCCCGATGATGCAGCCCCTGGCCGGCGGCGCGGCCGCCAAGCCCTTCGTCACCCGCTACGAAGCCCTGGACGCTCCCATGTTCCTGCGGATCGCCCCCGAACTCTACCTCAAGCGCCTCCTGGTGGGGGGAATGGGCAAGGTCTTCGAACTCAACCGCAACTTCCGCAACGAAGGGCTTTCCCGGCGCCATAACCCGGAGTTCACCATGCTCGAAATCTACGAGGCCTTCGGGGACTGCCGGTCGATGATGGACTTGATCGAGGAGCTGGTCACGACCGTGGCCGAAGAGGTTTGCGGAACCTTGCGGATAACCCAGCAGGAGAGCGGGGAAACGATCGATCTCTCCCGGCCCTGGCGCCGGGTCGCTTACCGGGACCTGGTCCGGGAATACACCGGCCGGCCGGACTGGTTCGACCTGGGAGCGGAGGAAGCCGCCCGCGAAGCTTCGGCCCGGGGCCTGGAAACCGAACCCGGGCTCTCGGCGCCGGCGGTCACCCACGAACTCTACGAAAAACTGGTCGAGCCGACCTTGATCCAGCCCACCTTCGTCCTCCGGCTGCCGGCGGAGCTGGTGCCCCTGGCCCGGGCCTGCGCCGACGACCCCGGCGTGGTGGACGTTTTCGAGCTGGAAATCAACGGCCAGGAGATCGCCCCCGGCTACTCCGAACTCAACGACCCCGGCGAGCAGCTCCGGCGTTTTCGGGGGCAAGCCGGGGAAGGGGCGGGGAAAGGGGCGATCGATTTCGACTTCATCGAGGCCCTGGAGCACGGGATGCCCCCGGCGGGGGGGATGGGGATCGGGATCGACCGCCTGGTCATGCTGTTGACCGGAGCGCCCAGTATCCGCGAGGTCATTCTTTTCCCCCAACTGCGGCCGCGGCGGGAGGAACCATGATCCGCTACCCGGTCTGGATCAGCTTGCGCTACCTGCGTTTTCGCGGGAACCGCTCGTTCGTCTCCGCCATCACCCTGATCTCGATCGCCGGGGTGGCGGTGGGGGTCATGACCTTGATGGTGGTGATGGCGGTCATGAGCGGGTTCGACCGCCAGCTCAAGGACAAGTTTTTGGGGATCTACGGCCACGTCGTCGTCACCGCCCAGGGAGAGATCCGCGATTATCTGGATCTGGAGGAACGCCTGGAAAAACTGGACGGAGTCGCCGCCACCGCGCCCTCCATCACCGGACAGATCATCGTCCGCACGCACAACCGGGCCCTCGGAGTCAACCTCCGAGGAATCGATCCGGAGGCGGAGGCCCGGGTGGGGAAGCTGGGGGAATACATGATTGAAGGGGAACTCGACCCGGGCGAGAACGGCATCGTCATCGGGTCCCAGCTCGCCGACCTCTACCGGCTTCGCCTCGGCGACCGGGTTCTCCTGGTCAGTCCCTCGGAAGGGCTGACTCCGGGCTCGGTGGCCGGGGGGAGGGAGAAGTTCACCGTCTCCGGCATATTCAAATCGGGCATGGCCCAGTACGACCTGGAGCTGGCCTACGTTTCCCTCGACGCCGCCCGCCGGCTGTTCGGCCTGGGGCCGGGCGTGACCGGGATCAGCCTCAAGGTCGACGACGTCGAACACGCCCATGCCATCCGTAACCGGGTGGCGGCGATGCTGGCGACTCCACCCTACCTGGTCCGCAGCTGGATGGACCTCAACAAGCCGCTTTTCGAGGCGATCCGGGTGGAGAAGAACCTGATGTTCATCATCGTCACCCTGATCATAGTCGTCGCCGCCCTCAACATCGCCAGCACCCTGATCGTCACCGTCAAGGAGAAGACCCGGGCCATCGGGATCTTCAAATCCCTGGGGATGCCGGAACGGGCCATCCGCCGCATCTTCGTCCTCAACGGAATGATCATCGGGCTGTTCGGCATCGTCCTGGGCGTGGCCGGGGGGATCGTCCTCACCGTGAACATCAACCACGTCGCCGACTTTCTGGCCGCCCGCTTCGGCATCCAGGTCTTTCCTCCCGACGTCTACTACTTCGACCGGATCCCGGCCCGTCTCGATCCCCTGGAGACCCTGATCATCGCCGGGGCCGCGCTGCTGATCGCGGTGGCGGCGTCCCTGTACCCCGCCTGGCGGGCGGCGCGCCTGGAACCGGTGGAGGCGTTGCGCTATGAGTGACCGGCTCCCTCTCGAAGTCATGGGGGTCCGCCGCAGCTTCGCCGGCGGCGATCGGGAACTGCCGGTCCTCAAGGGCGTCGACCTGAGCGTGGAGGCGGGGGAGTTCCTGGCCGTGACCGGCCCCTCGGGGGCGGGCAAGTCCACCCTCCTGCACATCATGGGCGGCCTCGACTCCCCCGACTCCGGGCAGGTGCTTCTGGGCGGCGCCGATCTTTACCGGCTTTCCCGCAAGGCCCGGGCCGCGGCCCGGAACCGCCGGATCGGCTTCGTCTTCCAGTTCTTCCACCTTCTCCCCGAGTTCACCGCCCTGGAGAACGTCCTCCTCCCCGCCCTGATCGGCGGCGGCGGCCGGCGCTTCCGCCGGCACGCCCTCGAACTTCTGGAGATGGTCGGCCTGGCCGAGCGCGTCCGCCACTACCCCTCCCAGCTCTCCGGGGGCGAACAGCAGCGGGTGGCGGTGGCCCGGGCCCTGATCAACGAACCCCTGGTGCTGCTGGCCGACGAACCCACCGGCAACGTGGATTCGGCCACCGGGGTCAGGATCATGGAGCTGCTCAAGCGCCTCAACGCCGAACTGCGCCAGGCGACCGTGGTGGTTTCCCACGACCCCGGGGTGGGGAAATGGGCCGACCGGGTGGTGACCATGCGCGACGGCGTCCTGGTCTAGTCGCGCCCCCGCCGGACTCAATACTCACCATGTAGGCATGTAGAACATGGAGAGGGGAAGGGAACTAACCACAGAGGCCACAGAGAACACAGAGAGTTTTGAGAGGATTGAACGCGGACTGAAGATACCCAGCGGCGGACGGTGGGGGCAAGGGGCCTTTCTCCATCGGGAAAATCCTTCGACCATGAAGGACATGAAGTTCATGAAGGGGAGAGGGTTCAGGGTTCGGGGTTCAGGTGGGAAAATTCTCTCTCAATCAGAGTTAATCAGAGTAATCAGGTGCAAAAATTCCCTCTTCGACATCTGTGTCACCTGCCTGCCGCAGGCAGGTCTGTGGACCTCTCCAGAGGGCGTGGTGGTGGGCCTGAACCCTGAACCCCGAACCCTAAAGGGTCCGTAGCGGAGGGGATTTTCTCTATGCTCCATGCTCTCTGCTCTATGCCCTATGCTTCTCACAGGTGCAAGAATCTTTAAGGGACGAGGCGGGGGCCTGAACCCTGAACCCTCTATTCCTCTTCAGGGCCCCGCCACCGCCCGGACATAGCGTTTACCGGTCTTATTGTCGTCGTCAAGGTAGCCGCCGACGTCGAATTGCATTATAAAGGCCCTGGCGGTGCTCCCCTTCATGGTGGTGGAACTCCAGTACCAGTCGTTTTTGGTGTTGGGGAAATAGGCGGTGTCGATGGAGGGGTAGGTGGTGCCGTAGTCGGCGATGGTCTGCAGCTCCCGGGCGTTGGCCAGGCGCCAGTCCGAGCTTCCGGCGAAGTTGAGGTTCTGGCACCAGGCCACGGCGGCGGCCCAGTCGGTCTCGGCCCCGAAGCAGCAGCCGGCCTGGTTGCCGTCCGCGGCCCAGATCAGGCCGGTGTTGTTGTCCACGGTGATCTTGGTCCCGCCGATGTCGAAGAGGTCGAAGCCGAAAGGAGCCCCGGCCTCGTAATAGCCGTCGTCCCCGGTCCGGTAGGCCGTGGTCTGGCCGGTGACCGGGATCAGGCACAGCCGGGGGCCGCCGACCTGGCCCGGGGGCAAAGCCTGGTCCCCCGCCGTGCCGTAGTAGAAGCGGGTCAAGCCGCGGAAGCTCCAGAGATTGTTGCCCGGGCGGAAGATCCCGGCCAGGTCGCGGCGCTGGCCGAGCAGATCTCCCGGGACCGCCTGGTCGGCGGAAGTCCCGTAGTAAAAGTGGGTCAGGCCTCGTACCGCCCAGAGCCCGGAAGCCGGGCGGAAGACCGCGGCCCGGTCCCCGCCGCCCCCGTCGTAATTGCCGGGAACGGCGGTATCGCCGGCGCCCCCGAAGTAGATCCGGGTCAGGCCCCGCACCGCCCAGAGCCCGGAAGCCGGGCGGAAGATCGCCGGGTTCCCGGTTCCGTTCCCGTCGAAGTCGGCCCCCCGGGACCCGGGCCGGAGACCGGAGGATTTTCCGGAGCCGCTGCCGGGGTCGGGGCCCCGGACGGCCCGGAGACAGAATGTATCGGTAAGTTTGTTGCCCCAATCGAACGAGCTGTACCTGACGTCGATGGCGAAAGCGAATTCCGGGTGCACGTTGGAGTAGGAAGTGGAGGTCCAGTACCTTTCCTTCTTGGTGTTGGGGAACCAGGCTTCCTCGACGGCGGGATAGGACTCCCCGTAATCGGAGATGGACTCCAGTTCCTTGGCGTTGGGGAGCCGCCAGTCCGAGTAGTCTCCGAAGCTGATGTTGTAGCACCAGTCGATCGCCGCGTTCCAGTCGGTCTGGGCGCCGTAGCAGCAGCCCATCGAGTTCCCGTCCGAAGCCCACATCAGGCCGGTGTTGCGGTCGAGCGTGATCTGATGGCAGCCGTTGATGAAGGTCTGGAAGCAGAAGCCGCTTCCGGCCCGGTAGTAGCCGTCGTCTCCCACCTGATAGGAACTGGTCTGGCCCGTGACCGGGATCTCGCCTCGGGCGGGGACGGCCTTGCCGGGGGAGAGGGCTTCGTCGTTCGTGCCCCCGAAATAGAAACGGGTCACTCCCCGGGCGATCCAGAGGCCGGCGGCGGGACGGAAGATTCCGATCTCCTCGGTCCCGTCGCCGTCGTAATCTCCGACTTGGGGGGAATCGCTCCCCGACCCGAAGTAGACCCGGGTGGTCCCCCGGACGATCCAGAGCCCGGCGGCGGGCCGGAAAACCGCCACCCGGTCCTTGAGTTCGCCGGTAAAATCGCCGGGGACCGGCCGGTCTCCGGCGGCGCCGAAGTATACCCGGGTCACTCCCCGCACCAGCCAGAGACCGTCGCGGAAGACCGCGATGTCGGAGGTGCCGTCGCCGTTGAAATCGGCCGCGGGAAGTGAAGCCGTCAAGAAAAGGAACCCGATGAGCAGGGGGGCAAAAAATCTCATAGAGCCTCCTCGCGGGAGTTTAGTTCAGCGTCGCCGCGACGCGATAATAGTACTCAATCCCGCCCGGGTTCGTCAAAAAAAACCGGGGCCGGGATCAACCGATCTTCCTCAAGATCTCCTCCAACGCCGCCAGGTCCGGAGCCCGGAGCATCGCGGCGAAAGCGCCGGAGGGGATGACGAAGCTTTCTTCGAGGACGGCGAGCAGCCGTTCCCAACTTCGGCCGTAGAGAATGACGGGCTTGCCCGAAATGCGCCCGCTCTTGACCAGGTCCCAAACGAACATGACCTCGGCGACGGTTCCGATCCCCCCGGGGAGGGCGAGGAAGAGGTCGGCGTCCTCGACGAAACGGTCCAGGCGCCGCCCCAGGGTGGAAGCGTGCTCGAACCGGCCGAGGAACCGGTTGGGGGGCGAGGAGAAATAGTCGAGTCCGATCCCCCGCGCGCTTCCCCCGGCTTCCGCGCACCCCCGGGAGACCGCTTCCATGCTCCCCCCGTAGCCTCCGCAGACGAGATCGAACCCGGCCCGGGCGACGGCCGCCCCCGCCCGGACGGCTTCTTCGTATTCCTCGGTCCCTTCGCGCGAGACCGCGCTCCCGAAAACCCCGACGGTCCGGACCCGCGCCGTCATGCTTTCTTCCGCGGTTTCCGCCCCGAAGAGGCGCCGAGCAGCGGTTCCAGCAGTTCCCGGGCGCGCTCGACGTTCTCGACCCCGGTGACGACCAAGTCGCCGTTTCCGTGGACGTGGATGGTGGAAGTCCCGGCCAGCGCCACCAGGACGGCGAGCTTCTCCATCAGCATCGTCCGGCCGTAGACGCTCCGCGCCCGCTCCGCCAGTTCCTTCAGGTCGGGAGGGGCGGGGAGCTTGCCCTGGACGGTGTAGGACGAATCTTCCGCGCAGTACTCCTGCACCGTCAGTTCGAGGGGGGAGTTCAACGCGGGGAACCTCCCTTGCCCAAGCCGGGGGCGATGGCGGCGCGGATTTTTTCCACCGCCCGCGGGGGCTCGGGGGCGTCGTAGATGGCGCGGCCGACGATTTCGAAATCGGCCCCGGCGGCGATGGCGGCGCCGAACCTCCCTCCCTGGGCCCCGATTCCGCAGCAGACGACGGTCAGTTCCGGCCCCACGATCTCGCGGACCCGGGCGACCACCTCCGGCCGGTTCCCCGGGGCCTGGACCCCGTCCAGTTCCAGGAGTTTGGCTAGGCCCGCGAACTCCTCGGTGAATTGGGCGGTAAAATCCAGCCCCCCCGGGTTGGTGAGCTGGGTGACGACCAGGACCTTCATCGTCCCCGCCGCCCGGCGGGCCGAACGCAGGGCGTCGATGCCGATGAACCCGTGGACCATGATCCCGTCGGCCCCCGCTTCCGCGGCCAGGCGGACGATCCGGTCGTTGGTGACGGGGACGTCGGCCACCTTGAAGTCGGCGAGAATGGGTTTACGGTAGCGCCGCTTGATATCGGTCACGATCCTCAGGCCTTCGCGCAGGATCAGCGGGTAGTTGAACTTGATCACGTCGATGAAGTCCGCGACTTCGTCCAGGAGGGAAAAGGCGCGTTCGCGGTCGGGAACGTCGAGGGCGAGCACGATCCCGGTTTTCCGTTCCCATTTCATCTTTATCGGTCTCCCGCCCCGGTCCGGACCCCGGCCGGGATCGATTCCGCCAGTTCCGCCGCCGCCGCCAGGAAATAATCGACGTCCTCGGGGCGGGTGAAAACGCCGAAACTGGCCCGGACCGTCCCTTCCGGGCAGGTGCCGGCGAGCCGGTGGGATTCGGGGGCGCAGTGAAGCCCCTCCCGGACCTTGATCCCGTAGACGCGGTCGAAGACGGAAGCCGCGTCCCGCGCCGGCAGCCCCGCCAGGTTGAAGGAGACCGCTCCGTGGGGCAGGCCGGTCCCGGGCAGGTAGAGGACGATTCCCTCGAGGTCCCGCAGACCCGCGACCGCCCGGGCGGTCAGGGTCCGGATGTGCTCTTCGACGGTCGCGGCCCCGCGTTCGGCCACCCAAGCGGCCCCGGCGCCCAGCCCGGCCAGGCCCCAGGTGTTCTGGGTCCCCACTTCGTACTTATAAGGGAGGTCCCGGAGAAAGGTCTCCTCGGCGGAACGGATCCCGGTTCCCCCGAACTTGAGCGGGAGCACCCGCTCCACCAGGTCCCGGCGGATGAAGAACCCCCCGGTCCCGGTCGGTCCCAGGAGTCCCTTGTGGCCGGGGAAGGCGAGAAAATCGACCCCGAGTTCCCGGACCGAGAAGGGAAGGGTCCCCAGGCTCTGGGCGGCGTCGAGGGCGAAGACGATTCCGCCGTGTTCCTTGAGGATGGCCCCGATCTCGGCCACGGGCGCGACCGACCCGAAGGAGTTGGAAACGTGGTTGACGATGCAGAGCCGGGTGGCGGGGCGGATCGATTTCTCGAGTTCGCCCGGGTCGGTCCCCGTGGAGAGGGACCCGGGGAGGAGGGAAACCTCCACCCCGCGCCGCTCCCGCAGGAATTCCAGGGGGCGGCGCACCGCGTTGTGCTCGAACGAGGTGGTGACGACGTGGTCGCCCGGCTGGAGAAAGCCGAGCAGAAAAGTGTTGAGGGACTCCGTCGCCCCGGACGTGAAGACGATTTCCCCGGGATCGGCTTCGATCAAACCGGCGATCGCCCGCCGGGCCCGGGTCATGACCCCGGCGGCTTCTTGTCCTTCCCGGTAGAGCCCGCGGTCGTTCCCCACCCCCACCCGGCGGGCGTATCGGTCCACCGCCCGGTAGACCTCCTCCGGCTTGGGGAAGGAAGTGGCCGCGAAATCCAGATAAGTTTTTTCGGTGCGTTTTTCCATGAGAACCTCCGGCGAAGAGTATAGCGCAGCCGTGGCCGTCTCTCCAAGGCCAAGGAGGGAAGGGATTAGGGGACTCACCATGAAGGACATGAAGTTCATGAAGGGGAGGGGATTAGCCACAAAAGGCACAAACGGGTAAATGGTCGGCCACAAGAGGCACAAGAGGCACAAGGGGATTTTAACGGTTTGATGACGGGCTGAAGATGCCTTTCGGGAGACAATGGAAACCACGATTCTTTCCCCTCTCAATCAGAGTTAATCAGAGTAATCAGGTGCAGAAAAGATTCGGGATTCAGGTCCGGAGAATTGTATGTCATTGCGAGGAGCCTGGGCGACGAAGCAATCTCCGGAGCAGTTCAAATATAGAGAGATTGCTTCGCTCCGCTCGCAATGACGGCAATACTCTATACCCTATGCGCCATGCTCTATGCTTTCTCGACCATGAAGGACATGAAGTTCATGAAGGGAAGAAAAGAGGGGCCGGGGTTCAGGAGGGGAAGCAGTCCACAGATTTACACAGAGAGTTTTCGGGTTGAAGGCGGAATGAAGATGCCGCCCGGAGGACAGTGGGAGCCATGCTCTTTTCCCATTCGTGGGATCGTTCGACCATGAAGGACATGAAGGGGAGGGGAAAAGGGGTTCAGGGTTCAGGGTTCGGGGTTCAGGGTTCAGGGAGGGAGTCCACAGATTTCACAGATTTACTCTATGCTCCATGCGCTCTGCTCTTTGCTCGACCATGAAGGACATGAAGAGCATGAAGGGGGCGAGGCCGAAACCATAACCATTTCCCAATCTGTGAAATTTTTGTTCCCTTATCTGTGTCACCTGCCTGCCTGCGGCAGGCAGGTCTGTGGACCTCTCCAGGGGGCTCCGGCCTGAACCCTGAACCCCGAACCCTGAACCCTCTACCCCCCCCTGGCCTTGACAACGGGCGGCTGGGTTGTCGATAATCCAGACAACGGCCGCAGGGCCGGCCCGGAGGAAGCCCGAATATTTACCCGGGCATCGACGCCCGCTCCGGAGCCGTCGAGCCGCGCGGCCACATCCGCGAGGAGGAGACCGATGCGAGCACTTACCGCCGTTCTGACCGTGGTTTCGATCCTGCTGGCCGCGCCGCGCACGCCCGCAGCCGATTTCGACGGCGACGGCCGCGACGACATCGCGGTCTTCCGGCCGGCCACCGGCCTCTGGAGCGTCCGGGGGTTCACCCGCGTTTATTTCGGCTCCAACGGGGATACGCCTTCGCCCGGAGATTACAACGGCGACGGCATCGCCGATTTCGCCGTCCACCGCTCCGGCAGCAACCTCTGGGCGGCGCGCGGCGTAACCCGTGTCTACTACGGCAACGCCGCCACCGACGTCGCTCTCACCGGAGGAGGAGGAGGAGGGCAGCGGCTCTTCGATTACTCGGTCCGTCCCGGCGACGGGACCGACTTGGAAGAGGCCCTGGAGAGCGACGAATACGACAGCGTCTTCGTTCCGGCCGGATCGTACAATCCGACCGGATCGCTCACCGTCGACCACGTCACCAGGATCGTGGGCGAATCGAAGGAAGCCGTTTCGATCTACCTGCCCGGCAATTCCTACTTGGCCGTGGCTTCTCCCGGCTGCACGGTCGAGGGGCTCACGCTCGTCAACGGCGGTTTCACCAATATCGGGAACTGCTACATCGGCGTGGCCAACGTGACCGTCCGCGACTGCCGGTCCCGCTACAGCGTCGCCGAGGGTTTTCTCTACACCGCCGCGGCTTCCGGCGTGACTCTGGACAACTGCAACGTGGCCTACGCCGGGACCAAGGGTTTCGCGGGAAACGCGAGCGTCAAGGATTCGAAGTTGATCAACTGTTCGGTGGCGGATACGAGTCCCGGCACCAACGACTATGGGTTCGAATACTGCAACAACTTGGTCAACTGTTACGTCAACGGAGAGGATTACGGCTACCGCTATTGCAACAACGTCGTCGCTTCCACGGCGTACGCTTGCCGCACCATGGGGTTCTACCACTGCAACCGGTTGAGTTCCTGCTACGTGGACGGGAACGGCGTCACCCTCTACGGCATGCAGTATTGCAACAACCTGGCCGCCACCACCGTCGAGAACTGCGACGTCGATACGTACCAGCTCTGCAACCATTTCAGCGTCCAGACCTGGGGGTCCTGCGATTGAACCCCGGTCCGGCGAGGACGGTCGCTCCGGCCGGAAACTCCGGGGTGAAAATGCCGGGGGGACGGCGAGGCCACCCGTGAGCGACCGGGCCCGAGGGGCGGTGCTGCTGATCGTCGCCAACTTTTGTTTCGCCTGCGGGTACAGCTTGGCCCACGCCGCCGCCGGGAAAATCTCCCCCTGGCACCTGCTTTT
>ERZ795048.2999-NODE-2999-length-12972-cov-6.182782_pt1 | contig 12972 bp, 9 predicted proteins | sample MGYA00375132_ERZ795048 | MGnify/ENA primary metagenome ERZ795048 (study PRJEB30177, sample SAMN05720225) | activated sludge metagenome | isolation source: Anaerobic digester | place: Hong Kong | collected 2014-12-17 ...
TTATGTTATACTTTTGATGGGTCGATTTATACGCAAAAATCATCAGTAGCTTCTCCAAAGAAATTGTCTCTTCGTATCTTGCGTGATGAAGAACCTGAAATAGAACGCCTTTCTATTACTAGAGGTGCAGAAGATGCTGAAGTCTCTTCTGATGGCAAAATGATTGCTTTGATAAAACGTGGAGAAGTTTTTGTAACGGCGGTTGATTACTCAACAACGAAACAAATTAGCCATACTCCTCAAGCAGAAAAAGGATTAAGCTTTTCTCCTGATGGACGAACTTTGGCTTATGCAACAGAGCGTAATGGCAATTGGCAGTTAGTATTGGCTACTATGCCTCGTAAGGAGGATCCTGATTTCTCTCATGCTACTATTGTCAATGAAGAAATTCTTCTTCCATCAAAGACTGTAGAACGTACATCGCCTCAATTTTCACCAGATGGCAAAGAGCTTGCTTTTATTCAAAATAGAAAGCAACTGATGGTCTACAATTTAAAAACAAAGAAAGTAAGACAAATCACCGATGGTCATTACCGAGCAGATACGAGCGGTCGTGTATCTTACAGTTGGTCGCCAGATGGACAATGGTTTGCTATTACATATGTAGGTAATCAACATGATCCATATAGTGATATCGGTTTGGTGAGTAGCAAGGGAGGAGAAGATATTCATAATTTGACTAATTGTGCTTACTTTGATTCATCCGCTCATTGGGTGATGGATGGTCAAGCGATCTTGTTTTCAAGTAACCGTTATGGCATGCGTAATCATGCTTCGTGGGGATCTGAAGAGGATGCTTTGTTGCTTTTCTTAAATCAAGATGCCTATGATGAATACTGCCTTAGCAAAGAGGATTTTGATCTTTTGAAACAGTTGAAAGAACAACAGAAGAAAGACAAAGAAAAGGCTGAAAAGAAAGATAAGAAGAAGGATAATAAGAAAAAAGAGGACAAGAAAGACGAAAAGAAGCTGACCAAGATTGATTGGGTCAATATGGATAGTCGTTTAGTTCGCCTTACTCCTCATTCTTCGGATCTTATTTCTACGGCAATAGATAAGAAGGGTGAAAATCTTTATTTTGTATCTCGTTTTCAGAACAAGTACGATTTGTGGACGACCAATCTTCGTGAGCATAGCACTTCTCTTTTGAAGAAACTTGATGCAAGTTGGGCGCAACTAGACTGGGATAAATCAGGTAAAAACTTATTTATTTTTGGTCCACGTATCTCAAAGATGACAATAGCTACTAAGTCTATCAAGCCAATTAGTTATGCAGGTACCATGGAATTGGATTTATCTGCTGAGCGTGCTTATGAGTTGGAACATGTATATCTGCAAGAAAAGAAGCGTTTTTATGACGTGCATATGCATGGCGTTCATTGGGATGATATGGTCAATGATTATCGAAAATTCTTGCCCAATATTAACAACAACTATGATTTTGCTGCCATGTTAAGTGAATTGCTTGGTGAATTGAATGTATCTCACACTGGTAGTGGGTATTTTGCACCAAACAATGGGGATTCAACAGCGGATCTAGGTTTGTATTTTGATTGGAACTATACAGCCCAGGGGTTACGTGTGAGTGAAGTGCTTGCTGGTGGTCCTTTTGATAGAGCTACATCTCTTGTAAAACCAGGAGTTATTGTAGAATCTATTGATGGAGTATCTTTGCAAAAAGGACAAGACTATTATCCATTATTGAATCATAAGGTTGGGAAACGAGTGTTAGTTGGTTTTTATAACCCACAGGCATCCAAAGAGCAAAAAGCTCATTGGGAAGAAGTTGTTCGTCCATTAAGTAAGCGCAATATTGCTCATTTAGAATATAAACGATGGGTTAAGCGTGAGGCTGCAATGGTGGATAAGCTTTCTAATGGTCGTTTAGGTTATGTGCATATCGAAGGCATGGATGATGAAAGTTTTCGTCGTATGTATGCTGATGTATTAGGCAAATTCAATCAATGTGAAGGTATTGTTGTTGATACAAGATTTAATGGTGGTGGTCGCTTGCATGAAGATGTTGAAGTGTTTTTTACAGGAAAGAAATATTTGACACAAGTGATTCGTGGTCAGGAAGCCTGTGCAATGCCTAGCCGTCGATGGAATAAGCCTTCTATTATGTTGGTATGTGAGGCAAACTACAGTAATGCGCATGGTACTCCATGGGTGTATCAACACATGGGTATTGGTAAAGTTGTCGGAATGCCTGTACCTGGTACAATGACAAGTGTAAACTGGGAAACGCTTCAAGATAAGAGCATGTATTTTGGAATCCCGGTCATTGGGTATCGTCAAGCAGATGGTACTTATTTGGAAAATCATCAACTAGAACCAGATATTAAGGTGGCTAATTCACCTGATGTTGTGGTACAAGGAGAAGATGAGCAATTAGAAGCTGCAGTCAAAGCACTGCTTGCAGATATTGATGCTAAAAAATAAAGAGATAATGAGGGTATGTCACGAGTGACATGCCCTCACTTGTTTTTCAGCAAATATAGGGTATTTGCTTCAATGAAAAACTTGCAAAATCGCAAGCGCTTGCGATTTGCTATACATCGGGATGATTGGCTTTTTGCAAGCGCTTGCGTTTTGAGGTGCAAGCGCTTGCGAAAAACGGAGATAAAATAGGGGTGTTTGGCCTGTTTTTAAGTAATAAATAACGATTGATATGAAGAAAGATTACCATTTTGTACTTCCTATGAAAGTACGTGACTATGAATGTGATTTACAAGGAATTGTCAACAATTCCAATTATCAGCACTATATGGAACACACTCGTCATGAATTCTTAGAATCTCTAGGTGTGTCTTTTGCTGAATTGCATCAACGAGGTGTAGATGCTGTAGTGGCTCGTATTACTATCAACTTTAAAACTCCCTTGAAAAGTGGGGATCATTTTTTGTCTTGTCTTTCCATATATAAAGATGGGATTAAGTGGATTTTTAATCATGATATTTATCGTACTTCTGACGAGAAAATAGCTTGTAAAGGAGAGGTTACTTCTGTGACGATTGTAGACGGCAAGTTGTCTGTCTATGAAGATCTAGATCATATACTTCAAGAAGCAACTGCTCAGAAATAGTAGTCGTACACTAACTTCAAATCTTGAATATGATGAAGAAAACGATTGATACTGAATTAAAACTTCACGCAGAAGTGATAGATTGTGTCGCTTTAGATCACCCTCAAACTCCTCAGGAGCTGCAAGAAGAATGTATCGCTAGTATTACACTAACCTTTGTGATGAAAGTGCGTTATATGGCAATTAAGCAGTATATTGAAGCCTGTGGAAGTGCTCGCGCACTGCTAGCCAATCCAACTTTACTTGAAGAGAGAGTACCTGAAGTGTCAAAAAAACACCTTGCTTTACTTCTGGATACTAAGGAAGCACAACACAAAGCACAAGAAGAATGGGTGTATATACAGGATAAAGGTTTGCAGTGTATTTGTTATTGCGATTCAAAATATCCTTCTAGGCTTAGAGAGTGTATAGACGCTCCAGTTGTTTTGTATACACATGGTCAAGTAGATTTCAATTGTTCAAAAGTATTGGCTATAGTTGGTACAAGACATATTACTCCTTATGGGAAACAGGTTGTTGGTGCTTTTTTAAAAGATTTGGCTCGTTCCTGTCCCGATGTGCTTGTCGTTAGTGGTCTAGCTTATGGAGTAGATATTCATGCCCATAGGGCTTGTTTGGAGTACAATATAAAAACAGTAGCTGTATTGGCGCATGGACTAGATAGAATCTATCCATCTGTACATAGAAAAACGGCTGGTGATATAGTGAAGCAAGGTGGTGGTTTGTTGACTGATTATCCAATTAATACAACACCCGAAAAACACCACTTTATCGCACGTAATCGAATTGTAGCTGGCATGGCTGATGCAACTTTAGTGATCGAATCGGCAACAAAGGGAGGCTCTTTGATTACCGCTGATCTGGCTGAGAGTTATAATCGTCCTGTATTTGCTGTACCAGGGAAAATATCAGATCCTTATTCAGAGGGATGTAATGAATGGATTCGGACAAATAAAGCTTATTGTGCTACTTGTATGGAGTTTATTATTGAACAATTAAATTGGGATTATCAATCTCCTGCTGCTATCTTGCCTGAGATCTTTCCTGAATTAACGAAAGAAGAGGAAGCTATATGTGTTTTGTTGCGAGATGAAGGTGATATGTCTGTTGATGAGCTCTCAGTTTCTCTTTGCCTACCTGCCAATGTGTTAATTGGATTGTTAATGCAATTGGAATTGAAGGGTGTTGTTATGATTTTAGCCGGTAATCGTTATCAATTGAGATAACTCATACCGGCTTATTAGATATGGGCCTATTGATACGAATCGGCCCATTTTTGTGAGATGGAATTCTCATATTGTTGACACACAGTTTTACTAAATGCCAAGCCATGTTGTATGATCTTTTCCCATGTTGATTGGTCTAAATCTACTAAGTCTTCTTTGTAGATCCTTTCTTTAAGTAACCCGTATAAGATACCTGCGTTAAAGTTGTCACCAGCTCCTATAGAACTGATAACTTCAATTTTATCTACTGGATATTGTTGGGTGAAATGTGGAGTATATAAAACGGGGCCTTTATCTCCTTGTGTATAGATGAAATTGGGACAATAAAAAGCGACTTTATCTTTGTATATCTTAGCTCTGTCCGTCATTTTCCACATGTTTTGAAAATCTTCATTACTACCACGTACAATATCGGCAAATTCTAAATTCTCAATAATTGTTGGTGCTAGTTTCATTGCTTCTTCACAGTGACTACTACGGAAATTGGGGTCATAATAAATGATCGCTTCTGCACGTTGTGCTTTTTCTAGCAAAGTAAGCATACCCTCACGCAACACAGGGTTTAATGCATAATAAGATCCAAAGATTACAATATCGTGCTTCGTGATTTCTGGGAAATCTCCAGTTAGACGCTGATTAGGATAGTCTTTATAAAATTCATATTCAGCATCACTTTGTTCGTTTAGAAAAGCAAGGGATAATGGCGATTTGCCATCTTCAAAAGTCGAGACATAACTAGTGTCTACATGATTGTCTTCCATAAACTCTAAGATACGTTTCCCTACGCGATCGGATCCAGTTTCAGTAACCATCACTGTATTTAGACCTAGTCTAGCTAAGGAGATTAATCCATTGAAAACAGACCCACCTGGTACAGCTGCTGTAGGTTGTTCATTACGGAAAATAATATCTAAAATGGTTTCCCCGATACCAATGATTCTTCTTTTTTTCATATTTCAATAGAAATGTAGAATAGCATCTTGAAATGACAAGTCTTTTCAAGATGCTATTTTTGTTTATTTGCCTGATAACAAGCGTGATTTTTCACCTAAATATCCTCCATGGTGTCTTTTAGAATATTCGGCTGCAGTAAATTGGGTTCTTTCCATCGTTTCAACAACCAAGATGTCGCCTATAACAGTCATTGCTGTAGTAGAGGTTGTTGGGGTCATGCCCAATAAGCATACTTCTTTAGGACCTCCAGTTGATAAACAAATGTCAGCTTCTTCAGCTAATGGACTTTCAGGATTACCCGTAATAACTATGAATGGGATATCTGGATCAAGACGTCTAGATAGAATTGTTAGCTCAACAATTTCACGTGTTTTTCCAGAATTAGAAATAAGCAATAAAATATCGTTCTTTTGAAATACACCTAGATCTCCGTGCTGTGCCTCACTGGGGTGTAAGAAAACTGCTGGGATCCCCGTAGAGCAGAAAGTTGTGGCGATATTCATAGCGATTTGTCCCGCTTTACCCATACCAGAAGTGACTAATTTTCCTCCACGTACCTTGACGTGTTCTATAATTGCTTCTACTGCTTTTTCAAATTCATTTGTTACAGGAATATTGGCTACAGCTGCTGCTTCTTTTTCGAGCAATTGTTTGATTCTTTCCATCATACGGTTTTGTTTTAATTGAATGTACCGAAGGCTATTTGGTCAAGAAATAACCTTTCAGACTACAAATATCTCAAAAATCCTACATATAACAAGCTGTTTTGTTGTATTTTTGTCCCTTGCTTTATGATACAAGGGTATATCCCTTTTAATAATCGATTTGATTTTCAAAAATATGCATTATAATCATCATACATTAACCAATGGTCTGCGCATACTTCACTTGCCTAACCAATCTCCTGTAGTTTATTGTGGCTTTTCAGTTGCAGTGGGTACACGTGATGAACGTTCAGAAGAGATGGGGATGGCCCATTTTGTGGAACATATGGTCTTTAAGGGTACGACAAAGCGAAAGGCTTGGCATATTCTTAATAGAATGGAAGCAGTGGGAGGAGAACTTAATGCCTATACAAATAAAGAAGAAACGGTTATATATAGTGCATTACTTTCTCAAGATATTGATAGAGCTTTAGAGATGCTTGTCGATATTTGCTTTCATTCTACTTTTCCTCAGAAGGAAATAGACAAAGAGGTAGAGGTTATTATTGATGAAATCGATTCTTATCAAGATACACCTACTGAACAAATTTATGATGACTTTGAGGAATTGCTTTTCAAAGGGCATCCGCTAGGTCATAATATTTTGGGTATACCAGATCAGTTGCGCCATTTTAAGACAGAAGATGCTTTGGCTTTTGTCAAGCGTTATTATCAACCTAGTAATATGGTGTTTTTTGCTTCTGGGAATATAAATTTTGACAAACTTGTCAAAAGATTGGAGCGTCTAACAAGTGATCTAAACAATGTACCAGTAACAAGAGTTATGGGGACTATTCCTGCGTATAATCCACAAAAAATACTGATTCCCAAAGGAACCAATCAAGCACATGTGATGCTTGGGGCTCCAGCCTACAATGCGCATAATAGTAAACGTACAGGTTTGTATTTGTTGAATAATATTCTAGGTGGACCTGGCATGAATAGTTTATTGAATGTCAGTTTAAGAGAGCGTAGAGGTTTAGTGTATCAAGTTGAATCAAATATAACTGGATATACAGATACAGGCTTATTTACTATCTATTTTGGAACAGATCATAGCGATGTAGACAAGTGTATGCGTTATTCAGAGAGGGAGTTGTTGCGTTTGTGTGATACATCTTTGTCTGCACAGCAATTGAAGGCTGCAAAAAAGCAACTGATTGGGCAAATTGGAGTGGCTTCTGATAACTATGAAAGTATTATACTAGGTTTATCGAAGCGGTACTTACATCATGGGAGTATAGAGGAACCAGAAGCTTTGTTTATGCGTATTCAGCAACTAACAGCTTTAGAACTTCAAGAAATAGCACAAGAAGTTTTTGCACCTAATCATTTGACGATGTTACACTATTCTAAATAGCATTAGTCGTTTAGCTTGGCTATTGAATCTTTTTGAGCTTTCAATAGAGCTTTTTCGGCTGCTACGGCTCGTGCTTCATCTTCTAGTTTGAGATTTAATGCTTTCAGTCTCTTTCTTTCTGCTTTTTTGTCTTTAACTACAGAAGTCATAGGGTGTCTATTGCCTTGATACATTTTCAAAAATGCTTTTGCTGAGCCAAAGTTTAAAAACATATCTAGACGTACTGGTAGGTGATTATCATCGTCGGTGATATAGAATGTAATGACTTCTCTTTCTTTCCCTTTCTTGTACTCAATAAAAGAAAACACTAGGCATCTGTAAGCAATGTCATTTTCATCTTCAAAAAGTCTATAACCTCTGAAGATCAAGGTTTGTTGTTTCACATGACGTCCGTCTGCTAAATCAAAATGATATGGTTCACCCATCTTAAATTTATCAGGGGTATATGAGCGATAGCGCATTAATATACTTAACATGTCCTGAACGCAACCAGTAACAGCTACTGTATCGCAGAAATAGTCATTTTTTCTAGGAAATCTTCGCTCTAATTTAATACGTACACTATCTGAATCGTAGAAATAGGTCGCTTTATCGATTGAATATCTTTTACCTTCTTCAGCTCCTTTACGAAAATATAGTGGTAGCATATCTTTGCTGATAACACTTGTCAGTGTATCACGCATTTTGAAGAATACATCCGCCCCACTACCGCTTTTAGATATCATTTGTACCTTATAGGCTGGGGCTCCATTATAGTTAATAGAATCTGTCCATAGACTTGCCGTGCCAGCTTTTGTCCAAATAAAACGCCAATTGAAGTATAGTTCATACGACAAATGTTCGCCACTGTTAAAAGCTTTATTCTTCATAGTACATTGGGCATGTGCTGTTGAAACACCTGCTAGGACCAATAGAATCGTGAGTAATAATAGTGGTTTTTTATTCATATTGTTTGTTTTTTGTGTTCATAGGGGTTAGCAGATGCTACCTGCTCTTACTATTGTTTTGTTTTTTCTTTTTCTTCTTCTTGTTTTCAGGTTTCTGTTTCTTCAGATTATCATTTTTTTGTTTAAACAATGGTCGAGAGTGAATATTCCAATCCTGTTCCAATTCCCAAAGTGCTTTAATTTCAACGACTTCAGGATAATAATACACACATTCTGGCTGAAGTTTACTTTGATATTCACCAGTGTCCCATAGGTTGTTTCCGTTAGTGTCTTCTATCAAACGTGCGGAATATTTTCCTGGTTTAAGATAATAAAAATCAGCTTTATGGTTGCGTACTATACGTTGACGAACTACTTTGTCTTTTTCATCTAACAACTGTACAAAAGATGGAGATTTTTCACCTGTGATATTAAAGTAAATTTCTCCGTATTCATCTAGCTTTTTGACAGTGATTGTTGTACTGTCTTTTTTATTACTAAGTCCATAAATACCTTTGAATGTCAAAGTATCCACGATAAGTTTGTAGTTTCCACCTGGTTCCCATTGAGTAAATAGAGTGTATTCCATAGGGTGAAATTCATCTGTGTGAATTGTCTTAGGAACCTGTTTCCATATGCTATCTACCTTTTGCATTAACTTTATACCTGTACTGTCAAATGAAGTAACAGGTTCTTCAAATTGGAATTTCAAAGCACCATAAACATCCATAGATGATCCTCCGTCTATTTTTACTTGAAGCGTAGGTGATTTAGGTGGGATCGTATCTGTACCTTCTTTCTCTCGTCTTTTTTGCTCTTTTTCTTCTTCTTTGCGTTTTTGTTCCATCTTTCGCTTATAGCTGTTTTTGATTGCAAAAGCTATTGTGTCGACTGTAGGAGCTAATTTTTTTAATGAGTCTGTTGCCATATAATGTGCTTCTACAAGCAGTGTGTCTTGTTGAGCCAAAATAGTATCATTTACCCAGTATATTAATGAATCTAATTGAGGCGTTTTTTCAATTGTAAAAGCTTTTTTAGCATTAAAATTAAGTCCTCTTAGATAAGGTAAAGTGTCGTTAGGAGCCGAAAATACCATGGTTAATTTATTGGGGACTTCTCGACTGTATTTTTTGAGATATTGGTATGGGTCAATTTCTTTGAAAGCACGTAAGACTATATTATCTGGATAATAGTGAGTATAAGCTCTAGTGACAACCGTATCTATTGTCACAGTATCTTTCCAAATCGTATCTTGGAAGGTGTCTGGTTGACTGCTTGGTATGATTAGTGAATCTTCAAAAGCAATCTTTTCAGTTTTCTGAGAGAATAAATAGTTTTGATCTCCATCTTCAAGACCAAAAATATGGTATGTACCTGGTGCAATACCACGAATTTTAAAATGTCCACGACTATCTGTACGACCTACACGTATAAAAGGTGTTTTTGTAAATGCTGTGTCATTTAAATTGCTTTGTAAACCCACAAGCATTCCTTTTATTGGTTCCAAGTTCTTAGCTTCGAGTACATATCCTGCTACTTCCATGGTGTCAATTTTATTGCCAGTCGAAAATGTATAGGTAAAATTTCCTAATGGATTACCTTCATTATTATCTACAATAGCATCAGCAAAATCTACAGTATATGTTGTATTGGGAAGTAAGGTGTCTCGTAGGTTGATACGTACTTTTTTTCCAGAGCCTTTTATTTCGGGAGCCTTTATTTGTGGAGGAGAAATAACCACATTTTGTGCAACATCCTCTACTTTAATATTTTCGTCAAAGTACAGCACAATTCGATCTTTATTGGCTTGAGTAGCTCCGTATGTTGGGGTACTCGATAAGAAACGTGGTGGGGCTTCATCAATGGGACCTCCATTAGGTCGGCCTACATTGGCACAAGCATACAAAAGGCATGCTGCAAAAATAGTCGCAAGTATATGTGTATAACGAATTTTATTCATGCTACAAAAATACATCTTTCCATGAATAACACCGCATATTTTAGTAATTTTCCGTATGTCCTTTCAGGTAGAAATACCCAAACCGACAGTAGAGACATCTTTTTTTGAGACAATACTCTTTGTGAAGATGAATGAGTGCTTGTGTATCTCCTGCATTTTGTGCCTCGAGATGCATTCTGGACCAGTCACGAATGATGTAATTGTTTTCTGCAGGTAAAGACTCTAAGAGGTTGTGGGCTTTTTCGCACATGAGCTCGTCGCCAATATATTGTCCATAAGCAAAGAGGAGTGGGGAGATGGCATTAATACATACGAGTTGTATGGTTTGTGGAGTCAGACGTCTTTTGTTTGGATGAGATTGATGTCCTGTTTTACCGAATGTAAAGTGGGTCTCCCAATACGGGGAACAGCCAGTTTGAAGAATCTTTTCGTATGCGGTAATGTTGGGAGCCTCAATAATTTGAGATAATAGTCCTTGGCGTTGGTGATAAAGATGAGCTAATTGTGCAATGCGTAATGGAGGGAAGTTGTAGGGACGGATCCGCATGAGTTTCCAGCGATTTGGGTTTAAATTTTTTAGTTTAAACTTGTGGGCAAGATAGGCGTATTCTTTTTGAAGCTTTTGGTAGTAGTCATCATCTTCAATGTCTTCTTCCAATAATCCAGCTTGTCCTAAAAAGATACTTTCAACTTGAAGTGGATCATTTATGTGCTTATTGACGGCGTTTAAGTTGAGCATGCGAGCCCATTGTTCAAAGGCATCTCCATTTAATCCAAAGCCAAAAGATCTGGCTATCGTGATGAATGTGCAAGCTGTCCAGTCTCCTTTGAAGAGAGCTAGCCTCTCGTGAATTTGTGATGTTCTCATTTGCAAACGTTCTATTTGCAATCGATTAAGCCAGCTCGTTTTTTCAATTTTATTGATTGTTGGGAGGATCGTTGCGCATCTAGGTGAATGTATTCCTTTGCATAAGGAGCGATATTGTTTTATCATTTGTTCGGTACAGGGAAGATGCAATTGAGGAATTATTTCTCCATTTGTTCTTGTTAAAGTACAGTCAACTGTATTGGCCACATGTAATATAACTGAATCGTAGTTGACGTCCTTATTGTGTCCATGTGCCGCCCACAGCGAAGAGTGTGTGTGGATTTCAACTTGCCCCACCCACAAGATACCATTTATTTTGATCTTGGCATTGAAGAAGTCAGGGCCTGCATCTCGATTGAGTACACCAGGGTCAATAATTTCTACCTCCTCACCATCAGTACTGTAGAGTGTACCAAGGGGAAGAATGCGATGTAACCATAGATATTGTAATAATTTTTCCATGTTCTTTCGATTATAAGTGAGATTCGCTTTACAAACATACAAAGTTTGCTCCGTTTTTACTATATTTGCAGGTAATAAACTGCGAAAATTTTTAATCACAGAAATATGAAGATAGCATTAATAGGATATGGAAAGATGGGCAAGGAGATTGAAAAGATTGCTCTCAGTCGTGGCCATCAGATTGTTGCCATTATAGACCAAGATAATACACAAGATTTTAATTCTCCAGAATTCCGTCAAGCCGATGTGGCCATTGAGTTTACTAATCCAATGGTTGCTTATGATAATGTGAAGCGCTGTATGGATGTATGCGTGAAGGTTGTATCAGGTAGTACAGGCTGGATAGATCAACATCGTGAAGAAATGCTCAACTTGTGTGACAGTCAAAAGAAAACTTTATTTTGGGCTTCCAATTTTAGTTTAGGAGTTACCATTTTTCGTGCTGTCAACAAGTATCTTGCTGGAATTATGAATCAGTTCACTGACTATGAAGTGAAAATGGAAGAAACTCATCATGTGCACAAGATTGACGCGCCGAGTGGTACGGCTATTACTTTGGCACAAGAGGCTGTAGATAAGCTTGATCGTAAAAATGGATGGTGTCTTCAGGCAACAGAGAGTCATCCAGAAGGTGAAACAGAAGTTTCTGCTGACAAATTGGGAATAGAGGCTATTCGTGAAGGTGAAGTCTTTGGTATTCATACATTGGAATATACTTCTCCATCAGATATTATTCGCATTACTCACGACGCTAAAAATCGTGGAGGTTTTGCTTTGGGAGCTGTTTTGGCTGCCGAATATACACATAAGCATATTGGGTTCTTAGGGATGAATAATCTTTTTCCATTTTTGAATGACTAATAGATCTTTCTATTGGCGACTTAATAAGTAAATAACACAGAATTATGGTGCATGAAGTTGACAAAAACGAGCAAACGTCCAAGAAACCTTCTTGGGTGCGTTTTGGTATCGTGATTATATTATATCTATTGTTTCTACTTTGGGTAGGGAGTTGGCGTGGTTTGTTTTTAACACCATTGATTTTTGATTTATACATTACACGTAAAATTAATTGGACATATTGGAAGCAAATAAAAAATCCTTTCCTAAGAAGTATTTTGGGATGGGTTGATGCTTTATTGTTTGCGATGATTGCTTTATATTTTGTCAATACCTATGTCTTTCAAAACTATCAAATACCTTCTTCTTCTTTAGAGAAGACTTTGTTGGTTGGGGATTACTTATATGTTAGCAAGGTGAGTTATGGTCCTCGTAAGCCTATGACACCTCTACATCTTCCGTTTGTACAAAATACATTGCCTTGGGGAGGAAAATCTTATTTTTCTTGGCCGAAGTGGAATTATGAACGTGCTCTAGGGTTAGGACATGTAAAAAGAGGCGATATTGTTGTCTTTAATTTTCCTGCT
>ERZ795048.3000-NODE-3000-length-12971-cov-10.437984_pt1 | contig 12971 bp, 10 predicted proteins | sample MGYA00375132_ERZ795048 | MGnify/ENA primary metagenome ERZ795048 (study PRJEB30177, sample SAMN05720225) | activated sludge metagenome | isolation source: Anaerobic digester | place: Hong Kong | collected 2014-12-17 ...
TATCTGTCCCACTCTTTAGCTTCAGGTATGAAAATACTGAATATTCCATTATCATCCCTATTCATATTATGGGAAAAAATATCCCAGTCATTGAAATCCCCTACAACAGAAACATATTCGGCATTCGGAGCATATACAGAAAACTCACACCCATTGTCAGTCAGGTGCGCTCCGAACATCTTGTATGCTTGGCATTGAGTCCCTTCACGGAACAAATGCATGTCAAAGCCAGAAATGATTTTCATGCTTACCTCGTACTATTATTCTAACATATAAAAAAGGAATAATACATAATATTATCCCTTTCATAACTACATATAACAGCAAATAGTGCTTTTATGAATATCTTATAACTTAAGAAATATAAACATCTGTATTAAGGCAGCTAAAAACCCAGCAACAAGACCAATCCATATTATTATTTTAATTACAATGTTTTGCTTTTTCGTAAAATATTCAGGATTTTCCTTCAAGATAAGCAAAATGCAGACAAACATAAGACATAGGCATAATGCGCTTACAGATGGTATGAATATCTCTCCTATTAAATATAACAAGCTGAACACAATGCCGCCTAATGCAAAACAAAGGGTGCATATTAATAATATTTTATTTTTAACTGTTTTATTACTCATTAAAGATTAACCAGTCTTTTCAAATTGTCATAACCATTCTCTATAGCCATCATTACATCTTCAATGCCTTCAAATTCAATGGAAAGAACATCGTTATATCCATATGTCTTCATAATGTTTATACATTCCTTTAAGGGAACTTCCCCATGACCAATAATTGAACCTCTGAGATAATTACCCTGTTTTGTCAGAAACCATCCAGTACCTGGGTTCATATTATATCCGGCTTTGTAATGGAAATCCTTTGCATGAACATGAAACGCATAGGAAGCAAGATCTGATACTCCATCGATAGGGTTCTGGTCAACACACAAAAAATTACCTATATCAATCAAAATACCAAAATTGTCATTATTAACTGCATTGTAAATCTTGAGTACATCCTGACTATGCTGGCAGTATTTACCGTGATTTTCAATCATAGTACGGATATTAGCTTGTTTAGCATATTCAGTAAGAATAGTACAACCTTTGGCTATTTTTTCTATGTAAAAATCGAGAACACGTGCTTTTGGATCATTTGCAGAAAATCCAAATGAAGCATCATGACGCATTTTGGATACACCTAAAATATTAGCTATATCGATTTCTTTTTTAATTCTGTCTGTTTCTTTTTCAATATCCCAGTCTGACCCTTTAATCAAATCAGCTCCAGTAGAATAATTAGCTATTTCTAAATCAACATCATCACAAGCTTTTTTTATCTGTTTGGCTAATTGATATCTTTTATCATATGTATCACCTGGAATACCTGAAAATTCTATTGCATCAAACCCAAAATCCTTTGTCTGTTTAATTATTCCAAATGAATCAATTAATCCTTTTCTAAATAGCTTTTCATATGAGTATGAACTGACTCCTATTTTCATTATTTCCTCCTTCAAATTAACTCTCGTAAAAATGATACAGCATTTGCAATATCTTTTTCAGGATTTTCGCCAACTTCTCTTTCTATTGTTAAGAATCCATTATATCCAATTTTCCTCAACGCATCTAAATATGATGGAAATATTACATCACCTTCACCTAATGGAAGCTCTAACCATTTCTTGTTTTCTGCTATTTGACTGTATCTTTGATCATTGGTGTACTTGCTTAGCATAATACCATCTTTTGCATGAGTATGAACAATGAAAGGTGCAAGAATTGATACTGCTTCTCTTGCATCATCATCAACGCACATTGTAAGATTTGCAGGATCAAAATTAACTGCAATACCTGAGCAATCCAGATCATCAAGAAGCATTCTTAATACAAATGCTTTTTCAGGACCAGTTTCAATTGCAAATTTTACCCCGGATTTATCCGCATACTCCCCTAACTCACTGCATGCATTATGAATTATTTTATACTTTTCATGATTTTTGTCTTCTGGAACAGTACCTATGTGGGTGGTAACAATTTTAGTTCCCATATTAACTGCAAGGTCTACTATTCTTTTTGATCTTCTTATTCTTTCAACATTTACAATAGCATCATCGAATGCACCTATATCACCACATAATGCAGACAATTCCAAACCTGCGTTATTTAAATGATTTACAACTTTTTTTATTTCAGATGAACTCATATCAGCAGATAATTCTCTTCCTGTTGCATATATCTGAACTCCATCAGCCCCTAATGATGCTGCTTTATCAATTGCCTTATCCAACGAACACCTAAACGAATCTGTAATAACCCCAATTTTAAAATCCATTTTATCCTCCAAATTATTTAAATCAATTTATAAATAAAACATCAATTAGTAACTTGCTTTATTTAACTCCGTAACTCTGTGCAATTTTAATTGCATATTCAGCTTCCTCATCACTTTCTACTGACATATTAACGTATAATCCTTTTGTAGAAATATTCTTAAGTAAATTTTCAAGACCAGATAATGGGACGGAAAATAGGACAAGACCTTTACCACTTCTTAATATCTTGTTATACATATCAAAATAAAACTCATCAGATATTGGCCTTCTTCCATCTCCTGGTGTCCATTGAATAGCATCCAGTCTTTGAATATCCAATAATGAATCCAGATGACATACCTCTCCAGGTCCGTCAAGATGATATATAGAGTGGTCAAGCCATTCTGTTTGCGAAACAAGACTTGGTTTTACAAATTCATCAAACATATCAGGGGAAATCATTGCACAGAAATCACACTGTAACGGGTAATATCTTTTCTTGCACCAGATAGGCATCCAGCTTGTCATTCCCTCTTGGTACTTAATACTTTCATTATATAAAAGAGTATATACTTCCTTCCATATTTCTTCTACCACTAAATGGACTTTTTTTACCTGCTCAGGATAATCAACAAGATCATAAAGCAATTCAAGAGTACCTCTTAAGGAAGCTACTATATCCAGAGATCCTCCTATATCTGAGATGGAAGTGTGGTAACGTCCTAATGATTCTTTACCGAGCATTTTTGTTAATTCATAAGTCAGTTTCCACATCTCACTATTATCATCAAACAAAATCTTTGGTACTTTTTCCCAATTTGTAATTATTGGATTCCTGTCAAACCAGATTGTTGATTCTGCTAGAACAAAATCACCGCCAATACACGCTGACATGCAGCCAGGGCCGAAGTTAGTAAAAATAGTGGGAAAACCTTCAGCATAATACTTTGTGATCTCACAATTTTCTGCAGCTGCACGTGTTCTTCTTTCAATATCAGTCCACTTATCTTTTACTGAAACACCTTCCATTACAGTACCTGATTTCAGTCTTCTTGAGAGGAATAATATGCATCTTTCATATGATGTTCTGTCCCAAAAAGCATTATATCTCTTCTTTATTTCATTACTTATCATAAATTCCCAATCCCCCTAATTATTAATTATTCTTTTTATAGCTTCTAAAGCATTTTCAATATCATCAGCTCTGTTTGGCATTGATAAGTAATAATAACCTTGATTGGTATATATCCCATCTAAAGCCTGACTTGATAATACCTTAATTCCATAAATTCCGCCATAAGATTTTACAAGTCTTTCATCCGATTCTTTCAATCCTAATTCATCCAGATAATCAGATAATTCTAAAATAAGGATATCTTGAGGATTAGCAGTCAGAAAACCATAAACCGGTAGATCGGTTATCATAAGATCATAGTCCCCAGCTAAAAGAGATAGAGATAGCGCTTGTATAGAATAAGATGCTGAATCATCTCCTGTTCCGAAAGATGCATATATGAACTCAACTGATGTTTTTCTTGGCTTGACTTCAGGTCGTATGTTTTGCTTAATTATTTCGCTATCGTCAACTGTAAACTGACCTGAGATACAGATGTGAAGATCAATTGACTTTTTCATTATTGCAGACGGTATTGCTATTGCCAATATAAGAACCACTATACCTCCTGCAATGAAGAATATAAGGTTTTCTGCCAGTTTCATTTTTCTGTCACGTTTTTTCTGTTCTTTAGGTGAAATTTCTTCAGGTTCCTTTATTCCAAGTATTTTGTTGTATGCCTCACTCGCTCGGGAAATATCGTAAGAAGGATCAGCTTTAGCTTTTTTAAGCATAAGAGAATACTGATACTCCAGTTCCTGCCTTGTGAAACTCTCATCTAATCCGAAAACATCAAGATCTTTTTTGTCATACATAGGACTGTCCTCCTAGTCTAATTTAAATATCCTTTCAATTTCTTTTGTCTGTTCTTCATTTATTTTAATCATATCTCCTAGTACGGTAGTATCTATAAGAGCTTTAGCACTATACTCTGCTACTTCTAACCGGTCAAATGCCTGTAAAAGGGTGGAACCTGTTACTATAACACAATCATTTTCCACAAGTACAACTGGAGTTTTCTTGTCAAATATTTTTGCAAACATTGCAGGTTGCAGGAAACTGGACCCATACGGAAGTTTAGGCACATTTCTTAATGCGATATAGCTTTCAGGAATTGTATGTGCATCAAATTGCGTATCTGTAACTGCAAAAGCCATCATATTTGGCGGGTGTGAAATAATTATGCTTTTTATATGCGGTTGAGAATCATATATGTGTTTATGGAGAGCTACTGACCTTGATGGAGTTTTTCCTGCTTCTTTGTATTTACCATTTTCAATTCTTACAAGATCCTCAACTGAAATATATTTTCTATCGACACCATAGGGAGTAATAACGAATGAATTATCGTCCAATTTGACAGAAAAAGTACCTTGTGTGCTGGTAAAAAGCTGCTGATCGTATGATCTATGTATTAGCTCGCACATTTCTCTTCGAATAGCTCTTTCATCAGAAGAATATCCTGAAGGTACAAAATCCTGCATAATCTCTCCTTTTTTCTGTAATGAGATGTCAATATGTTTTTGAGACAAAGGTTTTATTGTACCCAAATTTTTAGCACGGATTTCAAGCTTAGCACACATATCAATAGTTTCAAATTTCATAAATGCATCAAAAAGATTAGCTCCTATTACAATAACACCATGATTCTCCATCATTACAGTATCATAACCGTTCTTAAAAGATTTTGAAATCTTCTTTCCTAAAGCCTCACTACCTGGGACATCATATTCAGCCATACCAACTTCACCGCATATCTTATTTATATTCGGTACTAAGTGAACATTAGGTATCTGACGAACTATACTGAAAGCAACTGAAGCTGGAGAATGAGCATGAATAATTGCTTTTGCATCTGCTCTAGTCTTATATACATGAGCATGAAATGGAAGTTCCACCGAAGGAGTATGAGGTCCGATTATTGTTCCATCAGATTTTATTTGCATAATATCCTTCCTTTGAAGACTACCTTTATCAATCCCGCTTGGAGTTATCCAAATATCACCATTATCATCAAGAACTGATAAGTTACCTCCGCTTGTCGTAGTCATTCCATATCTGTATATTCTTTCCATCAGCATTACTATCTGATCTGCTGGGTGCAGTAAGTTGAATTTAATCATTTATTTTTCTGTGATACAATATCTTATTGAATCACACTCCCCTTTCCGTTAATTTTCATTTATACAATTATCAATATCTATTTCTATATGCTTTATGGTAAATTTAATTTTGTTGGCGCATACTTCTACCGTATTTATATCATTTAAAAATGTGATATTTGGAATTTCCAGAATATAAATAGATGATTTTATATAATAATCCTCATTCACATCAGAAATTCTAATTCCCTCAAGTTTATAACTGTTTAGAAAAACAGTTATATCCTCATCTGACAAGTTAGCATTGTTATCAGTGTCAATACCCATCAGAATATATGCTTTTGACTTTTCGGATACCTTCCCTGTTCTAATCCTAAATAATGCATATTCTGTATCATCAGGCTCACATGTTACAGGGACATAATATTTTGATGATTCCCATAAAGCTGTAAAATCCTTAAAGGTAACGAAATGCCTTCTAGTATATTTTAATGAGTTTTCAAGATCGCTACAGCTGTTTAATAATTCCTTTAAGTCACAAAAAAGTTGCCTATGCGCTTCATTAGATTCATCAATTCCAACTAATCCTGGAACACTCATAAAATTGAAGAGATAAAATTTATCTGCACCTGCACTGAATGCCACTGCTGCATTGGCAGCTACAGTTTCTTTAGAATGCATCGTTAAAGGATATGTTCGGTTCTGTCTTATTAGTATCTCTATACCAGTTGCTAATTCTACATTAAATGGCATTAACATCCTTTTCCAGATTTCTATAGGCATATCAGTATCAGTTGAAGACCATCTTGGTGATATTACAACCACATCAATAAGTTTTTTTTCTGCCCATGTTACAACATCAAATCCCATATAGAAAGATGTTTCTATACCAGATGGAACCCTTGCGGAAATACTAATCTTGTGATTTCTGATTTTTTCATATTTATCTTTAATTTTTTTAACATTCATCATAAAATCATTTAATATTTCAACACCTTCATGTTCATGTCCTATTTTAAAACACAATGCTTCGCGCATCCAGTCCAGTTCAATTCCATACACATCATATCTTGCCAGAGTTTCATCAACAAAGTTCAAGAACCTATCACGCACTTGTTTTTTGCCATAATCATATAACCCATCAAAATATCCTTGTGTCTTGTGGTGAGTTACTCTTCTAAGATGTGGATTTTCATAATAATAGTCTGGTGCAAGTAAAGAAGTTTTTTCTAGTGACTGGTGTGCATCATTCATCCTTATTGATATCCAAGGTTTTATATTAAGTTCATTAAGTCTGTCTATCCATATTTGGAAGTGATCTATACCCCATATTTCAAAGAATTTATGAAATGAAGATGCCCAGGTATCAGAATAATCAACATTTATGCCATTCTGTACTTTTCTTCTGTAAGAATCACCATAATTTTCGATTGTCTTTGATGGATACGAGGCTAACCTCGCATTTACACACATTATAAAGTCAGTAACAGCTGTATTCTCATATTGATCAATTACTGCTTTTGCACATTCATATGCTTGTTTGCTATCTTTTATATCTTTTCCATATCCTTTTGATATGTAATAAAAGAAAGCGCTATCGTCCCAGTTTATCATTAATCCACTCATAAAGCTCTCCTATTCCTTTACGATTATATCATGAATATTCAATTGATTATTTAAAATAGATTAAATATTTAAAAAGTGATGTAATTAAGTTGTATGATATGTATAATATCCCTTATGAGCAAAAGCGAGAACAGGAAAATCCTTAAATTACTCATATCAGTGGGATTACCCATTGCAATACAGAACCTTTTATCTAATGGTATAAACCTTATAGATAATTTCATGGTGGGCAGTTTATCTGAAGATGCGTTAAGTGCTGTAAGTCTTGCAAACCGATCTTATTTCATTTTTATAATGCTTCTATTCGGACTTATAAGCGGTATAGGCATATATTCATCACAATATTATGGAAGCAAGGAAATACCTAAAATTCATTCAATGATGGGAATAGGCTTTACTTTTGGCGTATCATTTGCAGTTCTTCTAACTATACTGATTTCCTTATTTCCTGATGATACTGTCAGAATATTCATAAAAGACGAATCTGTTGTAAGCATTGGAACTGAATACATAAAAATAGCTGTCTTATCTTTTATACCTGCATCTATTTCTATGGTTTTTCAAATCAACTTAAGAAGCGTTAGAATGACCAAGATTCCCATGATGACAAGCCTTGTTGCTGCAATATTCAATGGTTTACTTAATTATGTACTCATATTCGGAAAACTTGGGTTTCCTGCCTTGGGCGTCAAAGGAGCTGCAATTGCTACTGTAACTGCTAGATTCATTGAATTAGTTATGGTATTGCTATTTGTATTTTTTAATAAAAATTGTCCTTTGAAAGGTACAATTAAAAGTTATTTTTCATATACCCTGCCAATGATGGTTACTGTTTTTAGAAGAAGCCTCCCGGTTGTTCTTCAAGAAGGTTTATGGGCAATAGGAACTTCTGTATACTTTATTGCATATGGAAATTTGAGTTCAACTTCAGTTGCTGCTGCTCAGATATCCTTAACTTCTCTTGATATATACATATCGCTTTTCATAGGTTTAGGTAATGGAGCTGGTGTAATGGTAGGAAATCTTCTTGGAGAAAAACAGATAGAGAAAGCACAAAGATATAGCAACAAGATAATTTTATACCAAATAATATTATCCATCCCCTTTGCAATACTGTTTTCTTTTTCAGGTATATGGATTACCAGATTTTTGAATTTTTCCGTTGCAGGTAATCAGGCAACTTTGTATACAATATATGTGCTCGCTGCCTATCTTCCTATTAAATGTATGAATTTTCTATTCATAGTCGGTATTTTACGTGGCGGAGGTGATACCAGATTCTGCATGATATCAGAGACAGCTTCAGTATGGCTTATAGGAGTGCCTTTAGCTTTTATATCAGTTCTAGTTCTCAAATTACCTATTTATTGGTGTGTAGCACTTGTAAATCTTGAAGAAATAACTAAACTTATATTATGCTCTGTACGTTACAAGAGTAAAAAATGGATAAATGTCCTTGTGGACTGAATGAGGTATTATGTATAAACTAATTGCAACAGATATGGATGGAACATTATTGAATGATGAAGGAAATCTGCCTTCAAATACTTTTAATGCAGCTCGTTTTTTAGAAGATAATGGCATTAAGCTTGTATTATGTACAGGAAGACCGTTACTTGGACTAATCAAGATTTATGATTCACTGAACCTGACCTCTCCAATAGTAGCAAATAATGGTGCATGCGCTTATCTTGATAAATCGGGTCCTTTGATTATGAATCAGACTATGAGTATTGAAGATGGATTAGCAGTAATTAAATTGAATGAAATTTTTAACTGCACAATATGTATGTGGCACAACCAGATCTTGTATGTCAGTGAATTTAATAAATATGCATATGATTATGCAAGCATAACCGGAGTTACTCCCCTGCATCTTTCAAAAATTGATTTGAAAAAAGAAAAGATAGGACCCACAAAATTTGTTTTCAGAGACACACTAGAGAAGATTACATCAATCAAAGAAAGTGCTGCAGAACTTTCACCACCTAGTGTTACAGCAGTTACCACTCGGCCTCATTTTTTGGAATTTTTCAGCAGTTCAATATCTAAAGCAGCTGCATTAGAAAAAATAGGTCAGACACTGAACATATCAAAAGATGAAATGATTGCAGCTGGTGACGGGTTCAATGACATCGAAATGATGGATTATGTCGGACTTGCTGTGGCTGTTCAGAATGCAGCTGATGAAGTAAAAAAGCATGCTGATGTTATCGGATGCAGCAATAATGAAGGAATTATTGATTACATAGTTAACACTATAATTAAAAAATGACGGTATTAACCGTCATTTCTTTTTACTAATTCAAAATTGATTTTATGAAATATTTTATGAAAGTTTGAATGTCTTAATCTCATAAGGCTTGATATTAAACTTTAGGGTGTTATTTTCAAACTCAACATTACAAATATCATTTTCCATAAGGTCGCATTCGGTTATCTTAGAAACATCAAATCCAAAATCAATAGTGCAATCAGTACGTCTGTTGAAACATTCATAAACTCTTAATACAAGATCATCGGTATCTTCTGCTTTTTTCAATGTATCAACAATTACATTCTCGTCATTGCATGTAATAAATGATTTGTAGTTCTCAACATTTCCTGTTCCCTTTTCAACATAATACGCATATGGCCTGTAATTAAGTTTATATGCCATATCTATTGTGTGAGCTTTTTTAAAGTCACCTGTATGCGGATACAGAGAATATGTAAATTCATGAAGACCTCTGTCAGCATCTGGATAAGGTTCGATTGCAGATTTTAGAAGTGTAAGCCTTAGTACTGATCCTTTTATATCATGACCATATTTACAGTCGTTTAGCAAACTTACACCATAGTCATCTTCTGAAAGGTCAGCCCATTTATGAGCACATACTTCAAATCTTGCATAATCCCAACTGGTATTCCAATGAGTAGGTCTCTTCACATTACCAAATTGTATATCATATGCAGCTTCACTTGCATGAACATCTACTGGGAATGCGGCTTTTATGAGAATATCATCATGATTGCAGTCAATAATAGTTTTGAAATCCAGTTTCTTTGAAGATTTTTCAAGATATACATATTGTGTAATGGTTGTTTCCAAAAACTTTCTATCAATCCTTATGCACTTTCTAATAGGACCATCTTCAACCAATTCAGTGTAAGTCACATTATCAATATCATATGGTTTCTCGTTATAGTAAATGTTTATATCCCAAGCCTGATATTTAATTGGTTTGTCTTCATATGCTGTTATCCGGTTTGCAGTCTGACCATCAAGAATAACTTCTCTATTAGCTGTTTTATCGTATAATGATGAAATATTCATATTTTCATCGAATTTTACTTTCAAATAAGCATTTTCCATCATATTATCTGTTGCTTTAAAGAAATTATCAGAAAGATCCACATCATCAGATGAAAGTTTGAACACTGTATAACCTAAAGGACATAGACGGGCTTCAAATATGAAATATTTCTTATTATCTTCATTAACCATCTGTCCAGGTATCATATTATTAACAGAATCATATACACAAGTATAATCCTTATCGGTCCTAATTCTAATTGTATCGACACGCTTAAAGGCCAGCTGGTTAAATACAACACAGAGCTCTTTTCCTTTAACTGTTTTAGAAAAAGCATGAAGAGCACTGGAAAGAAGTTCTTTTCCATCTTTCATTACCCTGGCATAATCTATATCAGAATCATCATAAACTTCTTTTATAGAAGAACCTGGAATAATATCATGGAACTGATTGAGAAGAACGATGTCCCAGATATCATAAAGCTTTTTCTTATCATAAGTATCCAGTCCAAGTTTATCAGCAATTGCACTGAAAACTTCAGTGTCTCGAAGCAGGATTTCAGATTTTCTATTATTCTTTTTATTTTTAGCAACAGAAGTATATGTACCACGATGGTACTCCAGATACAGTTCACCAACCCATTTTGGAAGTCTCTTATCCTCTTTAACTTCTTCATACAATCTGTCAAAGTAGTCAAGAGCCCTTACATTTTCGATTTTTGGCATTCCTTTTATTCCTTTAGAAAACCTGTTGCACTGTTCTATATGGTCCCTGCTTGGTCCACCTCCGCCGTCACCAAGACCAAATGTCATTAATGGACTCTTTGAAAGGCTCTTATCCCTATAATTCTTCCATGTCCCCATAACATTTTCTGCATTCATTCTAGCGTTATAGTTTACTCTAGGCTTCCCAAACTCATCTGGACCGCTACCTCCAACTATAAAGTTAGTAAATACTTCAGAACCATCAATCCCTTCCCACATAAAAGTATTGTATGGTATTACATTGTATTCATTCCAGGATATTTTTGATGTGGAGAAATAGTCTACACCGGATTTCTTCAGAATTTGCGGCAAAGCTGCACTGTATCCAAAAACATCAGGAAGCCATAATAGCCTGCTGTCTTTATTAAACATCTTTTTGATATATCTCTTGCCATGCATTATCTGTCTAACAAAAGATTCTCCGCTTACAAGATTACAGTCTGATTCAAGCCACATTGCACCTTCTGCTTCCCACTGGCCATTTTCAACTGCTTCTTTTATTTTGTCTATCATTTCAGGATAATCTTCCTCAAGATATTTATATAACTGGGGTTGGCTTGCGATAAATCTGAAACTGTCATAATCATTCATATTCTTAAGCTGAGTTGAAAAAGTTCTTACAGTTTTTTGTCTTGTTTCTTTAAGTGGCCATCTCCAGGCTACATCAATATGAGTATGACCTATAGCACTAATCATAACTTTAGAGGTGTCATCATCACAGTAATTATTGTAGTATTGGTCTATAAGATAATTATCAGCTTTATTAACAGAATCATAATATTCTTCTGAATATGGATTTCTTAGATCAACCATATTTATTGCATTTATAAGATACTTAGTGGTATCCTTCCTTATAGCCTCGCTTTCAATAAATTGAATAGATTCGGCAGGGCACAAAATATCGTAATATAACTTTTCGGTCGGCTTGTCTAGAGAGCATGTTTTTAAAGACATCTGAACAGGACCTTTTTTCATACCTGAAAATTCAAAAATGAAGCAGTCATACTCATCATATGCTTTTGCACAATCAGTAATTATACATTCATGATGGCCATAATCAAAGGCCTGTAATGGCTCTCCATTTACAAAAAGAAGAAAGTTTGGATTTCTATGTTCATTCCACTCATATCCAAATCCTGTTATCATTTTCAGTACTAATGGTAATTTGTCATACTTCGGACTGACCTTTAATTTAAACTTGAAAATATGGTATTTATTTCCCTCATTTTCATAAATAGTACCAGGTTCGTACTGACTCATTTTAGAAATATCAGTATCTTTTAATAATTTCAGATTAATCTTTCCCTCAACATCAGCTATACGGATATCGTTTACATCAGCTAAATCAGTAAATCTCATCGTATTCATGTCGTTAAGAAATTTTCTTATATGCTGCTGATCAAAATACATATGGTCCTTCCTTTCTACTTCATAATATTTTCAAATTTATCATACTCTGTTATATCTATAATTCGTGATGATTCATCTAATATTGCGTTGTTCTCATATGCTGACATCATATCTTCATACAATCCTTTAACATAAACAAGTTTTGTTGTATTTTCTTCTGCATCAAGATATCCCAATCTATCGCTTGATATCTGAGAAATATTATAATACTGGCTAATAGCATTGATAGTTTTCAATTGTGGAATTGCAGCTTCAATAGGACAGTAATTAACATCATCTCCAGTTAAAGTTCTCATGCAATCAAATACTTTTTTCATTTCACAATCAAAGGGGTTACCATATTTT
>ERZ795048.3003-NODE-3003-length-12961-cov-12.533550_pt1 | contig 12961 bp, 13 predicted proteins | sample MGYA00375132_ERZ795048 | MGnify/ENA primary metagenome ERZ795048 (study PRJEB30177, sample SAMN05720225) | activated sludge metagenome | isolation source: Anaerobic digester | place: Hong Kong | collected 2014-12-17 ...
TCCGCAACGAGATCGTGGCACGCCAGTTCATCTTCCGCATGCGGGAGTTCGAACAGATGGAGATGCAGTACTTCGTGAAGCCGGGCACCGAGATGGAGTGGTACGCCAGCTGGAAGGAGAAGCGCATGGCCTGGCACCGCGCCCTCGGGCTGCCCGTGGAGAGCTACCGCTTCCACGACCACATCAAGCTGGCGCACTACGCCAACGCCGCCTGCGACATCGAGTTCCAATTCCCGATGGGCTTCAAGGAACTGGAGGGCATCCACAGTCGCACGGACTTCGACCTGGCCAACCACGAGCGCTTCAGTGGGAAGAAGCTGCAGTTCTTCGACCCGGAGACCAACGAGAGCTACGTGCCTTACGTGGTGGAGACCTCCATCGGACTGGACCGCATGTTCCTGGCCATCCTGAGCGCCGCCCATCAGGTGGAGGAACTGGAGGACGGCAGCACGCGTGAGGTGTTGCGTATTCCCGCGCCCCTGGCCCCCGTGAAGCTGGCCGTGCTGCCCCTGGTGAAGAAGGACGGACTGCCGGAAAAGGCCCGGGAGATCATCGACGGGCTGAAGCTGGACCACAACTGCCAGTACGACGAGAAGGACAGCATCGGCCGCCGCTACCGCCGGCAGGACGCCATCGGTACGCCCTATTGCATCACCGTGGACCACGAGACACTGAAGGACGACACGGTGACCATCCGCGACCGGGACACCATGGCGCAGGAACGCGTGGCCATTGCCGAGTTGCCGCGCATCGTCTCGGAAAAGGTGCACATGCACCGGCTGCTCCGACAGCTCTGAGGCGGTATCTTCGCGCTCCCACCCAGGTGGCGGAATTGGTAGACGCGTCGGTCTCAAACACCGATGACGCAAGTCGTGCGGGTTCGAGTCCCGCCCTGGGTACCAGCCGATCGGATGATCAAACGATCAGATGATCAGATGATGGCATGCAGCAGGACACCTTGGTCTATCCCGATGCCAGCAAGCAGGCGCGGTACGATGCGGCGTACATGCGCATGGCGCTGGAATGGGCCAAGCTGAGCCACTGCCGCCGCAAGCAGGTGGGCGCCCTGATCGTGAAGGACGGCATGATCATCAGTGACGGCTACAACGGAACGCCCACCGGCTTCCCCAACGACTGCGAGGACGGCAATGGCCTCACCCTCTGGTACGTTCTTCATGCGGAAGCGAACGCCATCATGAAGGTGGCCCGCAGCACGAACAACGCCCGCAACAGCACGTTGTACCTGACACACTCGCCCTGCAAGGAGTGCAGCAAGCTGATCCTGCAGGCCGGCATCAAGCGCCTGGTCTACCTGGACCGCTACAAGGACCCTTCCGGCCTGGACCTCCTGGAGCAGGGCGGGGTATTGGTGCACCAGCTCGAAGCCTTCTGACATGTCCCGGCCACGCACACCGATCTCCGCCTTCTACCCGCTGGTCATGGCCCTGATGCTGGTGGTGGGCCTGTTCATCGGGCATGGGATCGGGCACCCCGAGCGGCCCCTTCCCGTCATCTTCAGCACCCGCGGCACCAGCGCGAACGAGAAGGTGGGCCAGGTGCTGGACCTGATCGACCGCCAGTACGTGGACCCCGTGGAAAAGGAGGCCCTGGTGGACGAGGTGCTGCAGGACCTCCTGCAACAGCTGGACCCGCATAGCTACTACATCAGTGCGGCCGAGCTGCGTGCCGCTCAGGAACCGCTGGAAGGTAGCTTCGAGGGCATCGGCGTCGAGTTCGCCATCCAGCGCGACACCATCGTGGTGGTGGCCCCCGTGGAAGGCGGTCCATCGGAGGCCCTGGGCATCCGTTCGGGGGACCGCATCCTGCAGGCGGACAACGTGCCACTGGCCGGGGTGGGGATCACCAATCGGGAAGTCATGGACAACCTTCGTGGGCCGGGTGGCAGCGAAGTGAAGGTCACCCTGTTGCGTCCGGGGCGGAAAGCACCGTTCGATGTGACCATCACGCGGGGCAAGGTGCCGATCACCAGTGTGGCGGCCGCCATCCTCACGCCCGACAGTACGGGCTACATCAAGCTGGTCCGTTTCGCGCGCACCACGCACGAGGAATTCCTGCAGGCCGCCGATGACCTGCTGTCCCGCGGCATGAAGCGCCTTGTCCTGGACCTGCGGGGCAACGGCGGAGGCTACCTCAACTCGGCCATCGACCTGGCCGATGAGTTCCTGCCCGAAGGACGGATGATCGTGTACACGGAAGGCCGTCACAGTCCGCGGAGGGACTTCCGCTCCTCGGACCGCGGCCTGCTGGAGGACATGCCTCTGGCGGTGTTGATCGATGAAGGTTCGGCCAGCGCCAGCGAGATCCTGGCCGGAGCCGTCCAGGACAACGACCGGGGGCTGGTGGTGGGCCGCCGCACCTTCGGCAAGGGCCTGGTGCAGGAGCACGTGGACCTGCCCGACCAGAGCGCGGTGCGGTTGACCACGGCCCGCTACTACACCCCCAGCGGGCGAAGCATCCAGCGGCCCTATGGCGAGGGGATCGATTACCTGGCCGACTTCGAGGACCGGTTCCTGCATGGCGAACTGGTGAACAAGGACAGCGTGCATCAGGACACCAGCGAAGTGTTCACCACGCTGAAAGGCCGCAAGGTCTATGGCGGTGGTGGCATCATGCCGGACATCTTCGTGGCGGCGGATACCGCCGAAGGCAACGCCTACCTCTCCGCCCTGTTCTTTTCCGGGGTCCTCAACCAGTTCGCGTTCGATGTGGCGGACCGGGAGCGTGCCGCGCTGGAAGCCTTTGGCAGCAGTGGGGCCTTCGATGCCGGTTTCCGCGTGGACCAAGCTTTGTTGGAGGAGCTGAAGCGCTTCGCGGCGGGTCAGGGCGTGCGGGAGGAACCCTCCTCGGAGGCCCTGAGACTGGCCGCCGAGCGGCTCAAGGCCGGGATCGCCCGCAACATCTGGGGCAGTTCGGGTTTCTATGAGGTGCTGCTGGACGACGACCCCATCTTCCAGCGGGCCCGTTCGGAGATCGGCGGGGCCTGAAAAGCGAAGGGGCCCCGCAGGACCCCTTCACGTCAATGGCGTTCAGCGGACCTTAGTGGCCCATGGCCTCCTTGGCCTCTTCGGTGGCGTTGTCCATGGCCTCACCGGCCTCGTCCATCATCTGCTCACCAGCGGCGGCGGCGCTGTCGACGGCCTGACCGGCCTCGTCCATCATGTCCTCGCCGGCGTCCTTCATGTCGTTGGCGGCCTCGTCCACCATGTCACCGGCCTTGTCGGCGGCGTTCTCCATGTCGTTGGCGGCCTTGTCCATGGTCTCCTCTGCATTGCCTCCGCAAGCCACGATGAAAGCGGCCATGGTGGCGAGCACTGCGAACTTCCTGATCATCTCCGTGTTGGGTTTGTGAAAAGTGACGGCAAAGGTACCCTTTTTAGCCACATTTCCAAGGACTTGCGGCCTTTCTTCCGACGTACCTTCGTCCGTGGAAGACGCTTCGTTCACTTCAAAAGCCGACCTCTTACATGGCATTCACACTTCCCGAACTCCCTTACGCGCACGATGCGCTTGAACCCCATATCGACGCCCGGACCATGGAGATCCACCATGGCAAGCACCATGCGGGCTATACCAACAACCTGAACAAGGCCGTGGAGGGATCTCCCCTCGAGGGCCGGTCCATCGTGGACATCCTGAAGGGGCTGGACATGGAGAACATGGCCCTGCGGAACAACGGCGGCGGCTTCTACAACCACGACCTCTTCTGGAAGGTGATGTCCCCGAACGGCGGCGGTTCCCCCACCGGCGACCTGGGCGAGGCCATCACCCGTGACTTCGGGTCGTTCGATGCCTTCAAGGAGAAGTTCAACAACCTGGCGGCCACGCGCTTCGGTTCCGGTTGGGCCTGGCTGTGCGTGCACCCGGGAGGAAAGCTGGACGCCTGCTCCACCCCCAACCAGGACAACCCGCTGATGCCGGGCGTGGGCTGTGGCGGCACCCCCATCCTGGGCCTGGACGTCTGGGAACACGCCTACTACCTCCACTACCAGAACCGCCGTCCGGACTACATCGGCGCCTGGTGGAACGTGGTGAACTGGGACGAGGTGGCCTCGCGCTACGCGGCCGGCAAGTAAGCCCAATTCCTGATGACCGAACGAGCGGGCGCCCATGGGCGCCCGCTTACTTTTGGATCCCATGCGCGCCCTGGCGTCCTTGTTCCTCGTGCTCCTTTTCAGTGTGCCTGCACTGGGCAACCAGGCCGGCCCTCACGAACAGGGAGAACGGGAGGCGATATTGCGGGAGTTGGCGCAATGGACCCCTTCGGATACGCTGACGGAGAAGGAGAACTCCCGGTTGGTCTCCGCTCTGCTGGCGGTGACCCTGGGGCCGTTCGGAGCCCACCGGCTCTACCTGGGTACCGTTCCCAAGGTCCCGATCATCTACGGGGTCACCTTCGGTGGTTTCGGGGTGCTGGTGCTCATCGATCTGGGGCACCTGCTCTTCACGAGGGACCTTACCCCTTACCGGGACAACGACCGTGTGTTCATGTGGGCCGGCAAGCGCAGGGCGCTCACTCCACCGTGACGCTCTTGGCCAGGTTCCGGGGCTGGTCCACGTTGCAACCGCGCATCACGGCTATGTGGTAGCTGATCAGCTGCAGCGGGATCACGCTCAGCAACGGGACCAGGGGGTCGGCCGTGTCCGGGATCCCGATCACATGGTCGGCCAGGCCGTCCACCACGGTATCGCCCTCGGTCACGATGGCGATGATCTTCCCTTTCCGGGCCTTCACCTCCTGGATGTTGCTCACCACCTTCTCATAGCTGGCCCCCTTGGTGGCGATCACGAACACGGGCATTTCCTCGTCGATCAAGGCGATCGGGCCGTGCTTCATCTCCGCGGCGGGATAGCCCTCGGCATGGATGTAGCTGATCTCCTTGAGCTTCAGGGCACCTTCCAGGGCCACCGGGAAACTGTACCCGCGGCCGAGGTACAAGGCGTTGGAGGCCTCCTTGTAGATGTCGGCGATGTACTTGATCTGCGCCTCGCCCTGCAGGACCTTCTCCACCTTGGCGGGGATGGCATCGAGCTCGTTCAGCAGCCGATGGAACCGTGAGCCGGCGATGGTGCCCTTGCGCTGTCCGATCATGAGGGCCATGAGCGTGAGCACGGTGACCTGGGCGGTGAAGGCCTTGGTGCTGGCCACCCCGATCTCCGGTCCTGCGTGCGTGTATGAGCCCGCATGGGTCACACGTGCGATGCTGCTGCCCACCACGTTGCAGATGCCGATGATGGTGGCCCCCTTGCCCTTGGCCAGTTCGATGGCCGCCAGCGTATCGGCCGTTTCACCGCTCTGGCTGATGGCGATCACGATGTCGTCCTCGTTGATCACCGGGTTGCGGTACCGGAACTCACTGGCGTACTCGACCTCCACCGGGATTCGGGCCAGCTCCTCGAACAGGTACTCACCCACCAGGCCGGCGTGCCAACTGGTACCGCAGCCCACGATCAGGATCCGCTTCGCCTGCACGAACTTCTGCTCGTAATCGGTGATGCCACCCAGCACCACCTCGCCCTTGGCCAGGTTCAGCCTGCCGCGCATGGAATCGCGGATGCTGCGGGGTTGCTCGTGGATCTCCTTGAGCATGAAGTGGTCGTACCCGCCCTTCTCCAACGTCTCCAGGTGCATCTCCAGCTCCTGGATGAAGGGCGTCTTCACCTGGTTCTTGATGTTGCGGATCTTGAGCCCTTTCCGGCGGTCGATCACGGCGATCTCACCATCCTCCAGGTAGACCACGTTCTTGGTGTGCTCCACGATCGGGGTGGCGTCCGAGGCCAGGAAATGCTCGCCATCCCCGATACCGATGACCAGGGGGGAGCTCTTGCGGGCGGCCACCATCACGTCCGGGTCCTTGCGGTCCAGCACCACGATGGCGTAGGCCCCCACCACGCTGTTCAGCGCCAGGCGCACGGCCTCGGCCAGGTCCACTCCTTCGCTGCGCTGGATGTCGTCGATCAGGTGCACGAGCACCTCGGTGTCCGTGTCGCTCTGGAAGCTGTGTCCGCGGTGCAGCAGCTCCTCCTTGATGGCCGCATAGTTCTCGATGATCCCATTGTGGATCAGGGCCAGGTCGCCGCTGGTGCTCTGGTGCGGGTGGGCGTTCACATCGTTCGGCGGCCCGTGCGTGGCCCAACGGGTGTGCCCGATGCCCACGGTACCCCCAAGCTCCTTTCCCATGGTGTGCGCCTCCAGGTCGCTCACCTTGCCCTGGCATTTGTAGACGTTCAGGTCACCCTCGCGCAGCAGGGCCACCCCGGCACTGTCATAGCCGCGGTATTCCAACCTCCTCAGGCCGTTGATCAGGATGGGGTAGGCCTGCTTCTCCCCCATGTATGCCACGATCCCGCACATGGGCTTCTCAGTATTCCGTAAAGGTAAGTTCGAGCTTCATGGGCCTGTCCGGGTGCTGTGGACCGGCCAGCACGGCCCTGTCCACCTGGACACCACCGCTGCCCGGCACCAGCGAAAGCGGGTTGTTGGGGAACTCGCCGGTGATGACCCGTTGCAGATAACGCGTGATGTTGAACCGGTATTCCCCGGCGTCCGCATCGTACTCACCACCGATCACCCCTTGACCGAGCAGTTGGTCCGGCAGGAGCTGGTCATTCCCCTCCTCGTCCGTGCGGAAAATGAACAACAGCGTGGGCGGCGTGAGAAAGGGATAGAAGGGCTGCACGACCGGCACCACCAGCTCACCTCGTGCCAGGGCCAGGCCAGGTCTCTCCGACAGCTCGGTCAGGTGTGGAATGGCCACCCGCGTGCGCACCCCTCCGAGGGACTGCACATAGGTGCGCTCCCCGCCGAGGGTGCTGTCGGCAAGCAACATTTCCAGGTGCGGGTCCTGGGCCATGGTGTGGTCCTGACGCGCGGTGGTGTACCGCACACAATTGTCATTGATCAGGAAGTCGAACGACAGCGTGTCCTCCGCGCCCGGCAGCGTATTGCGGTAGTAGAGGGTCATCCGCGAGGTGGCGGAAAGCAGGCTGAAATGCAGGGCCCCGGTCCGGTATGGCTCGAGGTCGGGGTTGTCCGGCAGGATCCAAAGGCCTTTGAAGAAGTCGAGGAAGGCGGCGTTGTCCACCATGTCCGACGTGCCGAAGGCTCCCAGCAGCCGGTCGGCCAGGGACGCCTTCAGGGGTATCCGCAGCTGGGCCACTTCCCGTCCATCACCCACGGAAACGCTGTCGAACGGCCGGATCTCGAACTCACCACGCAAGCTGTTCACCAGGTCCTGCAAGGCCACCACGGGGACCTCCGTCTCCTGGTAGATGCTGTCCAACAGCAGGTCCTCGGTGACCTCGAACACCCGGAACACCTGATCCCCCAGGTTTCCATAGCCGAACCGGGAAGCATCGTAGGCCAGTGCAAGGACCAGGGAGTCAGCGACAAGCCCGCTGTTGTCCTGTCCCTGGCCCACATTGTTGGTGCTCAACCGCACCTGGGTGACGATGCCGGTGGCCACGGACCCGAACTCCCGGTCCAGGTAGGAGCCGAGCACGTTCCGGCTCAGAGCGCTGGTCCGGACGGGCGGTTCAGGTTCCGCATAGGCCAGCAGGGTCAGCGTGTCGGTGCTGGTGACACCCAGTGGGTCCCGGTCATCCACGAGGTCCAGGCCGAGGTCCGTTTCGGGCTTCCGGCACGCACCCAGGGCGAGCCCGACAAAAAGCGGCACGGCCCATAGGGCGGGCCGTGCACGAAGGTGGGTGAGGAAGTGGACCAAGGGAGATCAGACCAGGGCTTCCTCGAGCACGCTCTGAAAGAACTCCACATGAGCAGCGACCTGCTCGTCCGGGCCCACATGATCGAGCACCGGTTTGCCGGACGCCTTCACGGCGGCCGTGAGGTCCTTGTTCAACTTGGGGCTGCCCATGACCACGGCATCACTGAGCGCGATGCCGAGCTTGTACAGGTCATCGGTGGTCGGCTTCTTCAGCGCTTCGACCTCCTCCCCGCTGAACCCCTCCATGGAGAGCTTCTTCAACAGGTCCTTGTCCAGGGCCTCCTTGGGCTCGTCATAGACCGAGTACACCAGTTTGGCGTTCTCGAAGTGCGGGTCGTCAGCCATGCGCTGGCGGATGTACAGCGGGGCGAACGCCGACATCCAGCCGTGCAGGTGGATGATGTCGGGAACCCAGCCGAGCTTGCGCACGGTCTCCAGCACGCCACGGGCGAAGAAGAGCGCCCGCTCGTCGTTGTCCGGATGGAACTTGTCGTTCTTGTCGTGCAGGATGTTCTTGCGCTTGAAGTACTCCTCGTTGTCGATGAAGTACACCTGCATGCGCGCGCTGGGCACGCTGGCCACCTTGATCAACAGGGCATGGTCCGTGTCGTTGATGATCAGGTTCATGCCGCTGAGACGGATCACCTCATGCAGCTGATGGCGACGCTCGTTGATGCAGCCGAACTTGGGCATGAACACCCGGATCTCGTTCCCGCTGTCCAGGATGCCCTGGGGGAGGTTGCGGCTCGTCAACGCCATCTCGCACTCATCCAGGAAGGGGTGGATGGATTGGGAGATGGTCAGCACCTTCGCGTTCTTCAAACTCATGATGTAGGATGGGGAATTCGGGTACAAAAATATAGAAATCCGGCGGCAACTTCAACGGTCAGACCTAGCTTCGCACCCCCTTGACCAGCAAAAACCCGCGCCAGTCGTGGAATTCCTGACGACGACCGCCGCCATGGCCCGATGGACGGCCGATGCACGCGGACGAGGCCTGCGGGTAGGCTTCGTGCCTACGATGGGCGCCCTGCATGCCGGCCACCTGACCCTGCTGCACAGGGCGGCCGAACTGGCAGACCTCGTGGTATGCTCGGTGTTCGTGAACCCCCTGCAGTTCGACGACAAGGACGACCTGGCCAACTATCCACGCCAACTGGAGCAGGATGCCGAGCTGCTGGGCCAGGCCGGATGCCGAGCCCTGTTCGCCCCTGCAGCGGATGATCTGTACGCCGGCTTCTCCCCCCGTCACTATGACCTGGGCGGGCTGGATGAGGTCTTCGAGGGCGCCAGCAGGCCGGGCCATTTCCAGGGCGTGGTGAACGTGGTGGAACGCCTGTTCCACGCGGTACGGCCGGACCTGGCCTGTTTTGGGGAAAAGGACCGCCAGCAACTGGCCGTGCTGCAGCATGTGGCCCGCCACCTGCATTGGCCGGAGGTACTGGTGCCCTGCCCGATCGTGCGCGAGCCGGACGGGCTGGCCATGAGCAGCCGCAACCAGCGACTGGGAGCGCTGGACCGGGAACGGGCCACCGCCCTGTACCGTTCGCTCGCGGCGGCCGCCGAAGTGGCCTTTCGTGCTTCCGTGTCCGAGACCGAGAAGGCCGCACGCGCCGTGCTGGAGAGCACACCAGGGGTGGAACCCGACTACTTCGCCATCGCCGACCCGCGCAGCCTTCGTCCGCTCTCGGACTGGAACGGAGTAGATGAGGCCGTGGCCCTGGTGGCGGCCCAGGTGGGGCCCGTGCGGCTCATAGACAACCGCACCCTGCGGCGCTGAAGGCTCCGGAGGGGCTTGCTACCTTTGCGGCCCGGCGCCCAATCCCGCCGGAGAACGCCTGCGATGACCATCGACGTGATGCGAGCCAAGATCCACCGGGTCCGTGTGACCCAGGCGGACCTGAACTACATCGGGAGCATCCAGATCGACGCCGACCTGGTGGAGGCTGCCGGGCTCTTCGAGGGGGAAAAGGTCACCGTGCTGAACTGCAACAACGGCGAGCGCCTCGAGACCTACATCATCAAGGGGGAGCGGGGATCCGGGATCATCAGCCTGAACGGCCCGGCCGCCCGCAAATGCCAGGTGGGCGACATCGTCATCATCCTGGCCTACGCGCACTTGACCCTGGAGGAGGCCGGGGAGTTCCGCCCCACGGTGATCTTCCCGGACGAGACCACCAACCGTCTGAAGGACTGAGCGGCCCATGAAGAAGGCCCTGATCGGCACGCTCAAGGTGGTGGTGCCCCTGGGCCTCGGGGTCTGGCTCATCTTCTACTTCTACAACGCCCTCAGCGAGGAGCACAAGGCCCAGTTGTTCGACGCCTTCGGACGTGCCGAACTGGGCTGGCTGGTCGTGAGCGTGGCCCTGGGCGTGCTCAGCCACATGAGCCGGGCCTGGCGCTGGCGTTACCTGCTGGATCCCATGGGCTTCACCCCGGGCTTTTGGAACTGCTACCACGCCGTGATGAGCGGCTACTTCATGAACCTGCTGCTGCCCAGGGCGGGGGAGGCCAGCCGGGCGGCCCTGCTCTACCGGCGGGAAAAGGTGCCCTTCGTGAAGGGCTTCGGCTCCATCATGGCGGAAAGGGCCGTGGACCTGGTGCTGCTGGGCGGCCTGTTCGGGCTCACCCTGCTGCTCCAGGTCGACAAGCTGGACCTGTTCCGCGACCGGGTATCGACCTTCCGCGCCGGACAGGGTGAAGCGGAGGCGGGTGGCTTCCCCTGGGGCTGGGTGGTGCTCGGCCTCGTGGCAGCAGGTATCCTTGCCGGAGCCTGGCTGCTGATGACCCGGCCAGCCCTGCACGCCCGCTTCATGGACACCCTGCGTGGATTTGGAGAGGGCCTGCGTTCGGTGACCCGGACCCGGCACCCGGGCGGCTTTGTGCTGCACACCATCCTCATCTGGGTGCTCTACGTGGCCATGTTCGCCGTGGGTTTCTGGTGCCTGCCAGCCACGGCCGAGGTGCCCTGGGCGGGGATCCTGGCAGGCTTCGTGGCCGGCGCCATCGGCATCGTGCTGGTGCAGGGCGGCATCGGGGTGTACCCCGCCTTCGTGGCCTTGATCGTGAGCGTGTACATGGCCCCGCCGGAGGGTGGCGGACTGCTCAGGCCCGAGGCGCTGGCCATGGGCTGGCTCATCTGGGTGGCACAGACCCTGATGGTCATCGTGCTCGGCGGGCTCTCGCTACTTTTGATCTCCCGCAGCAAGGCTTCCACCGCATGACCGCCGAAACCCTCCAGGCCCCCGCTCATCCGCACATCACCGATCGCGTGAACGTGGTCCGGCTGGCCAACATCTGGCGCCTCAAGAGCGACCGCATCGTCTTCACCAACGGGTGTTTCGACATCCTGCATCGCGGGCACGTCGAATACCTGGAGGAGGCCGCCGCACTGGGCGACCGGCTGATCGTGGGCCTGAACAGCGACGCCAGCGTGCGCCGGCAGGGCAAAGGCGACGACCGCCCCTTCAACGACCAGGACAGCCGCGCCCTGGTGCTGGCCGCGCTCCGCTGCGTCGACTCCGTGGTGATCTTCGACGAGGACACTCCCCGGGACCTGATCGGCGAGGTTCGGCCTGATGTCCTGGTGAAGGGCGGCGACTGGGCCGTGTCCGACATCGTGGGAGGCGACCTGGTGACCGCCGCCGGGGGCGAGGTGCGATCGCTGAAGCTCGTGGAGGGCTTCTCCACCACCTCCCTCGTGGAACGCATCCGTGGCTAAGGTCCGCACGCAGTACGTCTGCCAGCAGTGCGGCGCGCGCCATGCGCAGTGGCTGGGCCAGTGCGGCCAGTGCAAGGCCTGGAACACCCTCGTGGAGGAGCTCGTGGACCGCGCCGAGGAGCGGCGTGGAACACCGGCAGGCCTCCGGTCGAAGACCCCACGCCCGGTGGCCATCGGTGCCATCGCCGCGGAAGAGGGGCCGCGCGTCCGTCTGGGGGATGCCGAATTGGACCGGGTGCTGGGGGGCGGCCTGGTGCCCGGCAGCATCGTGCTCATCGGAGGTGAACCGGGCATCGGTAAAAGCACCCTGCTGCTGCAGACCGCCCTGCGGGCCCCCGGCGTGCGAACGCTGTACGTGAGCGGGGAGGAGAGCGAGCACCAGATCAAGCTCCGGGCGGACCGCCTGCCCACCTTGTCGGAGGGCGGGAACTGCTTCGTGCTCACCGAGACCAACACGCAGAACCTCTTCAAACAAGTGGAGGAGCTGGAACCCGGCCTCTTGGTGATCGACAGCATCCAGACCCTGCACAGCGCCGTGTTGGACGCCAGCCCGGGCAGCGTGGGACAGGTGCGTGAATGCACCGCTGAACTGCTGCGCCTGGCCAAGAGCACCGGCATTCCGGTGGTGCTCATCGGGCACATCACCAAGGAGGGCTACCTCGCCGGTCCGAAAGTGTTGGAGCACATGGTGGACGCCGTGCTTCAGTTCGAGGGCGACCGCGACCACGCCTACCGCCTGCTGCGCCCGCTGAAGAACCGCTTCGGCAGCACCAATGAACTGGGCATCTATGAGATGCGCGGGGATGGGCTGGCGGCCGTGGAGGACCCCAGCCAGGTGTTGCTGGGCCAGCGCGGAGAACGCCCCAGTGGCGTGGTGGTGGCCGCCACCCTGGAGGGCCAGCGACCGCTCCTGATCGAGGTGCAGGCCCTGGTGAGCAGCGCCGTGTACGGCACGCCCCAGCGCAGCGCCACCGGCTTCGACCTGCGCCGGCTGAACATGTTGCTGGCCGTGCTGGAGAAGCGCTGCGGGTTCCGCCTGGGCGCCAAGGACGTGTTCCTGAACCTGGCCGGCGGTTTCCGGGTGGAGGAACCCGCCATCGACCTGGCCGTGGTGTGCGCCATCCTGAGCAGCGATGCCGACCTGCCCGTGCCACACGACACCGCGTTCTGCGGCGAGGTGGGGCTCACCGGTGAAGTACGCCCGGTACCGCGCACCGATCAGCGGATCGCCGAGGCCAGGAAGCTCGGCTTCAACCGGGTCTTCGTTCCCAAGGGCACCAAGGGGCTGCCTTTGGGACCGGACCTGCAGGTCGTTCCGGTCGGCCGGGTGGACGAGGTGCTTGGGGAACTGTTCGGGTAGTCCCGAACTACCTTGCCGCCATGAGCGGCGGCGATCGGAACACCGAACTGGCCGAGGACCGGACCGAGCTGGCCCTGTTGCGCACCCTGCAGGCCACCGACCGCACCCTGATGGCCTGGATGCGCACCACCCTGGCCA
>ERZ795048.3005-NODE-3005-length-12959-cov-6.250232_pt1 | contig 12959 bp, 13 predicted proteins | sample MGYA00375132_ERZ795048 | MGnify/ENA primary metagenome ERZ795048 (study PRJEB30177, sample SAMN05720225) | activated sludge metagenome | isolation source: Anaerobic digester | place: Hong Kong | collected 2014-12-17 ...
CCGGCAAAAAAGCACAACCGCAGGCAACCGCCCCGGGAAAAACACGAGAAAGCCCGTGCCGGAACGCTCCTCTACCGCCCCCACGCCGGGCGGCAGACGGCGTCAAAACCCGATTGCACAGGCGGCGTTTCCATGATATAATGTAGAAAAACTTAAGGAAACTGAAGTAAGAAAAACCTAAATAGATAGGAAGACCAGAGGAAGGCGGCGGATGCGTTTTGGCAAAGGTCGTGCTCGTCACCGGCGGGAGCCGCGGCATCGGAGCCGCCGTCTGTCGGAAGTTCGCGATGGAGGGATATGCCGTCGCGGTCAATTACCAAACCAGCCGGGAAAAAGCCGAGGCCGTCGCCGCGGAATGCGGCGGCACCGCCGTACAGGCCGACGTCGCGGACCGGGCGGCTGTAGATGCGATGTTCGACATCGTGGAAGCGACGCTCGGGCAGGTATCCGTCCTCGTCAACAACGCCGGCATTCAACAGATCGGCCTGTTTCAGGACTGCTCGCCGGAGGACTGGGAGCGGATCTTCGCCGTCAACGTCCGGGGCGTCTATCACTGCTGTGAGCGGGTGCTGCCCACCATGCTGCGGGAACAGAGCGGCGCCATCGTGAACGTCTCCTCCGTCTGGGGCCTCTGCGGCGGAAGCTGCGAGAGCCATTACTCCGCCGCGAAAGCCGCCGTCATCGGCTACACCAAGGCGCTGGCGAAGGAGTGGGGTCCCTCCGGCATCCGGGTCAACTGCGTGGCGCCCGGTGCCGTCGAAACCGACATGAACGCATGGCTCTCCGAAGCGGACAGGCTTTCCCTGTTTGAGGAGACGCCGCTCGGCCGGATGGGCCGTCCGGAAGAGATCGCGGAGGCGGTCTTTTTCCTCGGCAGCCCGAAATCCGCCTTTATTACGGGAGAAATCCTCAATGTAACCGGAGGATTATATATCTAAATTATCATAATTTCGAGTATATTATGGAGGAATGATTATGATTCGACTTTCCGGAGCACAGAGAGAACTGATGGAGATCCTTTGGGAAACCGGCCCGATGACCCTGCATGACCTGACCAAATGCGCGTTGGGCAATTTGGTCAGTCCGGCCCGCACCGAGACGGTCCGTTATCTGCTCTTACAAATGGTCACGAAAAAAGCCGTGACCGAAGACAGCGACGTCTCTCCTCATATTTACACGCCGGCCGTTTCGCGCGACGAAGTCGGGTTTGAATCCGCATTTTCAGACGTCGGCAAAAACGAGGGCAGCGCGATCCTGACGGCGCTCTCCAGCGGCGTGGGTGTCGCCGGCATGATGTTCAGCGAGAACAACGCCCATCAGATCGATGAAAAGAAGGGCAACAAGGGTGAAGTGACCGACGAGGCCCGCAAAGAGGCCATCAAGGAAATGATGGCAAAGATCTGCAAGGAACGCGACGAATACGAGGCCGAAAAGGCCCAGAAAAAGGCGTCCGGAAAAGATGCCGCGGACGAAGAAGAATCCTGAGACCGGCGAAAGCGGACGGCTGCTGCTCTTCAGTCCTTATGGCAAAGGGGAGTCCCGAGCCCGATGGAGGCAAACGCCTGCTCTTTCAGCCCTATAGCGAAAGAAAATCCTGAGCACTGCGGGGGCAAATGGCTCTTTTTCTCCGGCCTTTCTGACAAAGGAGAATCCACATTGAAAGCAAAACCTATGGGCGCGGATCCGGCTTCGGACCGGCCCTCTAAAAGTCCGGCCGAGAAAGCGCGGCGGATCAAACTCATCACGGCGACCATCTGGTTTGCGGCCGGCGCGATGTTTGCCGCCGCCGGAGTCATCGGCGGCTTCCCGATTTATTATTCCATTGCGGCGCTGGATACCCTTCTCGGCTGTCTGTATCTGAGGCAGTACCGGACGCTGCAAAAACAAAACGACGAGAAAAAGGAGTGACCTCGAGATGAAATGTCCGAATTGCGGCAAAGAGATGGAGGAGGGATTCCTTCAGGCGAACGGCAGCTCGCTCATCTGGAGCAAGAATACGCACAGCGCCGCCATGCTCGCCAATCCCCAGAAGGGCGAAGTGCAGGTGGCCCACAGTCTGCTGGAGGTCTCCATTCTGGCCTTCCGCTGCGACAGCTGCCGGATCATCGCGGCAAAATACTGAGAATATGTTGCGGGACATGAAATTCCCGGCCGGAAAAACATATCCGCGCAAAACGAGGCGAGTCTTTCGGCGGGATGTCACCGTGACAAAAAGCGAACCAAATATCAATTCCTATGATGGGGCGGACAGTTTCGGCTGCCGGTCCCGTTTTTTTTGCATTCGCCCAAATTGGACCGCGCCATGAAAATCCGATTGAGAAGCAGGTTCGCTGCGGGATACTATGGAAAAGAGCAGAGGTTTTCAAAACAATCGATGAATTATTGATCCCATACTAAATGGAGGAATAAAAAATGGAAAATGAACAGACATCCATTCACGATTTTGATTTAAACTTAATTTGTGAATTACACGTAGGGTTGGAGCGGCAGGGACCCGGTAGCCCTGAAATGACGGTTGAAGCGTTACGTTTTTTGGATCATCCCGATGAAATTTCACGGGTGGCGGATTTAGGCTGCGGGACCGGCGGGCAGACGATGATTCTTGCGCAAAATATCTCCGGAACGATCACCGGGGTGGATTTCTTCCCGGATTTTATCCATATTTTTAACGACAATGCCAAAAAATTAAATCTTCAGGAACGAGTAAAGGGCATCGTCGGCTCTATGGAAAATCTTCCTTTTTCAAAAGAAGATTTCGACCTTATCTGGTCCGAAGGGGCCATTGCCAATATCGGTTTTGAAAAGGGCCTCCGCTATTGGAGGGACTTTCTCAAAACGGACGGCTATGTCGCCGTAACATACGAGTCATGGTTTACCGATGAACGCCCCGCCGAGATTGAAAAGTTCTGGGTTGACGCGGTTCCTGAAATGGACACCATCGCGCATAATATTTCCATCATGCAAAAGGCCGGCTATCGGTTTGTCGCCGCATTTACATTGCCCGAAGAATGCTGGACGGAGAATTATTTTATTCCGCGGGAAGCGGCGCAAAAAGCATTCTTAGAAAAATATGCCGGGGATAAAACGGTAGAAGCTTTCATTGCAAACATGAGGTACGAGGCGGAATTGTATGCAAAATATAAGCAGTATTATGGATACGTTTTCTATATTGGCAAAAAAGGATAAAAAAATGGCCGGTCCTTTCATAAAAAGAGCGGGTCCCGGAGAGCAAGGCGACCCTCACCGAATATCGCTGTGAGATTCGTTTCATAATGCCAATTTTTCGACGCATTCGTAACCTTCATGGAAATTAAACGATCATTCACAGCGCCCATACAGTAAAGCACCTCATTTCCAATTGGAAATGAGGTGCTTTTTTATATTCGGTTCGCCTTTAGAGGTTTGCATCGAAGGCTCTTCACTGGAGACCGTTTTCCCCTTCGGAGCATGAGCATCCCGTTTTATGTATGCCGTTATGCTCTCGGGAAAGTTCGTCGGAACGTCAACCTTTGACCTGCTGAGCGACGACGGACTCGCCGCAGTACCTCTGGCGGAGCTTCGGTTTTTCGATCTTGCCGGTGGGGTTACGTGGCACGTCGGCAAAAATGATCTTTCTCGGGCGCTTGTACCGCGGCAGGCCGGTGCAGAACTCCTCGATCTCCTCTTCGGTGCAGGTCATGCCGGGCTTGATCTGGATGATGGCCGCCGCGATCTCGCCAAGGCGCTTATCCGGCAGACCGATGACCGCCACGTCGCTGATCTTGTCGTTCCGGCGGAGGAAATCCTCGATCTGCACCGGGTACAGGTTCTCGCCGCCGGTGATGATGACGTCCTTTTTCCGATCGACCAGATAGATGAAGCCGTCCGGGTCCTCCATGGCCATATCGCCGGAACGGAGCCAGCCGTCCTTTAAAACTTCGGTGGTGGCCTTCGGATCCCGGTAGTAACAAAGCATGACGCCGGGCCCTTTGAGACAGAGCTCGCCGACCTTTCCCTGCTCGACCGGCTCGCCGTCTTCGCCGATGATCTTCGTCTGCCAGCCGAATCCGGCCTTGCCGATCGCGCCGACCTTATGGAGGTTCTCAACGCCCAGATGCACGGCGCCCGGACCGATGGATTCCGACAGGCCGTAATTCGTATCATATTCGTGATTCGGGAAGACGGTTTTCCATCTCGTAATCAAAGAGGGCGGTACCGGCTGGGCGCCGATGTGCATGAGCCGCCACTGATCGAGTTTATATTCCTTGAGATTGACGTCGCCGCGGTCGATGGCGTCGAGGATATCCTGCGCCCATGGAACCAGCAGCCAGACGATCGTGCATTGTTCCTCGGAGACCGCCTTCAGAATCCACTCCGGCTTGACGCCCCGGAGCAGCACCGCGCGGCTGCCGCTCAGCAGGCTGCCGAACCAGTGCATTTTTGCGCCGGTGTGATAGAGCGGCGGGATGCAGAGGAAGCAGTCTCCGCGCCGCTGGCCATGATGGGCCTGCTCCACCTCGCAGGAAAACATAAGCGCCCGATGGGCATGGAGGATTGCCTTCGGGAATCCGGTGGTGCCGCTCGAAAAATAGATCGCGGCTTCGTCGTCGTCCGAGAGCGGGATCTGCGGATTCCGGGAGCTGAAAAATTTCTCGAGATGGTCGTAGCTTTCCGCAAACGTAGGGCAGTTTTCGCCGACATAGAATTTCTGTCCCACACGGGGGATCTGCTCGTAGATCGCTTCGATGCGGCCGATGAATTCCGGCCCGAAAACCAGCGTATCCGCCTCGGAAAGGTCGAGGCAGTACTTGATCTCGTCGGCGGAGAAGCGATAGTTCATCGGAACGGCCAGCGCCCCGGTGCGCAGGATGCCGAAATAGATCGGCAGCCATTCGAGACAGTTCATCAGCAAGACGGCCACCTTGTTGCCCTTGCCGACGCCGCGGCTCAGGAGCAGATTCGCAAAGCGATTGGCGCGGTTGTCAAATTCTTTCCAGGTCATCTCGCGGCGGGAATGTTTGGACGGATCGGTCTGCACCAGATCGTATTCCTTCCACGTCACGGCATGGGACTCCGCCACTTCCGGATTGATCTCCGTCAGGCAGATCTCGTCGCCGTAAAGCTCCGCGTTTCTGGCAAGCAGTTCGGTAATCGGCATAAAACGACATCCTCTCAAAAAAAGTTGTTCTTATCATACTACAAAAAATTCGATTTGAAAAGATGCTTTAAAGCATAAAAGCTTTAAATTGTGAAAATATTTTTATGCGTACCGTATATTTTCCAAAAATCATTCCTCTATGTTATTAGAATGTCTCTATCCCTGCCTTTGTATCGAAACAAAACCCCATAAAAAAATGCCGCCGGAAGGCAGAAAAAAACAGCCGCCAAAAAATCTTCGGCGGCTGCTTCTGCGTATTCTGAAAGGTTCTGAAAAGGATTTTAAAACCGACAAGAGGCCGGCTTTTCTTCCGGGCTGCGTTACAGCAGGGAATCGTAGAGCTGTTGCGCGTATTTCGGGATAACGGTACTTCCGACCAGAAGGCCGCTTTTGCCGCCCTCCTCGCAGCCGGCCGCAACCGCCGCGCGCACTGCGCCGACATCGCCGGTCAGCGTAACGTAGCCTTTGCCGCCGATCGCGAAGCCGGTGACAATATCGATCAGGCTGATCTGCGCGTTTTTAGCGGCCACATCGGCTGCCTTGATCGCGGAGGAGATGGAATAGAACTCCATCACGCCGATCGCGTCGCCCTTGACCGGCTGAGCGGTACCGGAAATCGCCGGAATCAGCTGCGGATGCACGTTCTGAATCTGCATGACGTCCACGACGTTGTCCCCGCCGTTGAGCTGGCCGGCCTGAATGGAGGCCTTGACCGCGCCGGTATCGCCGAAGATGATGGTGATGTATTTGCCGGGGCAGACGGTGGAGGTACGGATCAGATCCACCCTCGCCGCTTTGAGCATGACATCGCAGGTCTCGATGCCCTTCGCAATGCTGTTGAATTCAAGCATTCCAAGTGTCTGAGCCATTATTGATCCCTCCTGATCACAATCTTGTCGGAAACCGATTCCACGGTGCCGCCGACGCTTGCGTGAATGTTGGCGCCGAGCTTGCCCTCGTCGATCTGTGCGATCAGGGCACCGGCCTCGACTTTATCCCCCACGGCGACACAGGCCGTTGCCGGCGCGCCGATATGCATTCTGAGCGGGATGGTGACCACATCCGGGTTGAGCTCCATTGCTTCGTCGCTCGCCAGATGGTGGCCGTAATATTTGCCGAGCACAAGTCTCGCGGCAAGGCGGTCGGTCGGAACTTCCCGAAGGGCCATGGTCTCTCTCGGAATCGGATCCTGGAGCTTCGGAACGTCGATGCCGCGTTCTCTGAGCAGCGTCTTGACGTAGATATTCGCCTTTCTCGGAGAGAGCAGCATCGGGCAGGCAAACATTTCGCAGATGCCGCACTCGGAGCAGTTGACCGCGTCGCCGAACGCCCGGAGAAACTCGTCGTCGCTCATGTTGCTGTCGATGCGCCAGAGGTTGCGCATGACCAGATTCGGGCGCATGTTGTGGCCCGTCTGGTAACGAGGGCACATGTCGGTGCACATCTTGCACTGGATGCAGGTGCTTCTCGTCTGATTCTTCATCGAAAGAGGCTGCAGCGCCGCACGGCGGAAGAGGTAGTGATCCTTCGGCAACACAATGATGTTGCCGTCGGTCTTGGTGATGACCAGTTTATCGATATCGGCATCGTTGGTATAGGTCTTGCCCATCATCGGGCCGCCCATGATGACGCCGTAGCCCTTGATGGTCGGATGGGCCGCTTCGACGCATTCCCGCACGGAAATGCCGATCGGCACATGAAGCATCACGGGTTTTTCCACCTCGCCGACCACGGAGAGATATTTGTCGGAAACGGTCTTGCCCTGTTCCACGGCATCGAGAACGCTCAGAATGGTCCCCACGTTGTCGACGACCGCGCCGCAGGCAATCGGGATGCCGCGCTCCGGTACGGATTTCCCGGTGATCTGGCAAACGATGACCTGCTCGTCTCCGGCCGGATAGAAGTAATCCATCTTATGGAGCCGGATGTCGCTGCCGGCGCGGGCGATCGCATCCTCAAGAACGGCGATCTCGCGCTTATAGGCGGCTTTCAGGGCTATGTATTTCTTCGTGGCGCCAAGTTCCTTTGCGATCAGATCCACGCCGCGAACCAGATCGTCCGCGCGGGTACGCATCAGGAATTTGTCGGTTTCGATCAACGGCTCGCATTCGGCAGCGTTGACGATATAATACTCGGCCTTGTTTGTATTGAGTTTGACGTGCGTTGGAAAACCGGCTCCGCCTTGACCGACGATTCCGGCCGCTTTCACGGTATCAAGGAAACTCAACTTCTTCTCACCTCCGCAATTCCGCCGCACCGGACGGATGTCCTTTTCTCTATTTTACTAATATTTCTAAGCGATATCAACTGTTTTTTTCTTTTTCCATAAAAATGCCCTAAAAATCAGAATTTGAACCGCCAAAACGCAGGAATCTTCAGTTTCCCTGCTGCGCGGCATTCATTTGGTAAGCGATAACCGCATCCACGGCGCCGCCGTCCACCTTCAGATCGGCCCCGGTAACAAAAGAAGCCTCCTGCGAACATAAGAACCGGATCGCCGCGGCAACTTCCTCCGGCTCCCCGTTGCGGCCCAGCGGCGTGATCGACTCCATAAACTGCATCTCCTGCGGATGCTCCTCGGCCGCTTTCTTGGCCATATCGGTCATGATGACGCCCGGTGAAACGGAGTTGATGCGGGCGCCCTTTTGGCCGAAGGCCGGCGCGTACTTTTTGGTGAGAAGCTGAACCCCGCGTTTGCAGACATCATAGGCTGCATGCGGATCTTCCTTGCAGAACGGGGCCAGCTTTTCGATAAGACGGTCCTGATTCGGATTCATCATCAGAGCATCCGTCTCTGGGTTGGGTATCACGGTATATGCCATCATAGAGGAAACCAGCACCATCGCGGAACCGGCGCCCATGACCTTTAAAAATTCCTCAATGAGATAATAAGTGCCCAGTAAATCGATCTTGATGACCAGCGGCAGGTTTCCGCAGTCACCGCTGACACCTGCGGAGTGAACAACGGCTTTGATCGTTCCCATCGCGGCGGAATCCGCGGCAAGCTTTGCCACCTGTTCTTCCTTTGAAATATCGCAAACGACCGGTACGCATTCGATTCCATTCTCGGCCAATACGGCTTTCCCTTTTTTCAGCGCGGCCTCGTTGACATCTGAGATGACAACAATTCCATCCTTAAAAAGCTTTGCCGTTTCCAGCCCGATTCCGCCGGCACCGCCTGTCACAACATATACGTTTTTTTTCGTCATAAAAAAACACTCCTTTTTTATTTCCTTCCAAACGCGGCCTTCCGCCGAAACCGGCGGGACTTCTTTCCTCCTAAAGGAAATGATCCATGCCGTTTTCCCGGCCGCTTTTTCCATAAAAATGCCCTGAAAACCGGAATTCGACCCTTTTGTTCGGTAAAAAACGCCCGGAAGATGCGTTCAGGTATTCGGGTCCTTGTTGAAGTAGCTCTTTGCGAGACCGCCCTCCGAGGTTTCACGGTAATGGCCGGGGATGTCGCGGCCGGTCTCGTACATAGTCCGGACGACCATGTCGAAAGAGATCTTTCTCGTATCAGTCAGGAAGTTGGCGAGCGAAAGGGCGTTCATCGCGCGCATGGCGGCGACGGCGTTGCGCTCGATGCAGGGAATCTGCACGAGGCCCCCGATCGGATCGCAGGTGAGGCCGAGCATGTGCTCCATCGCAACCTCCGCGGCGTATTCGATCTGCTCAAGGCGCATCTCGTAGAGCTCCGCCAATGCGGCGGAGGCCATCGAACAGGCGGAACCGATCTCCGCCTGACAGCCGCATTCGGCGCCGGAGATCGAGGCGTTTGTCTTGATTAAATTGCCGATGATGCCGGCGGTTGCGAGCGCATGCAGCACCTCCGTATCGGTGAAGCCGCGCTTCTGCTGCGTATAATAGAGCACGGCCGGCACGACGCCGGAGGCTCCGCAGGTCGGCGCCGTGACCACAATTCCGTTGCCGGCGCTGTGTTCGCTGACGGCGAACGCATAGGAACAGACGATGCGGTTTTCCTTCGTCTCGGCGCTTTCATCCATATGATACTGATTATACAAATAAGCGGCCTTGCGCTTGACTTCGAGCCCGCCGGGCAGCACACCCTCCTCCGAAAGCCCCTTTCGGATCGACTCCTTCATGACCGCCCAGATCTCATCGAGGAACGGCCAGATCTGCGGGCCTTCCTTTTCCTGCACATATTGCCAGATGCGGATGCCCCGTTCCCGACAATAGGCGGCGATTTCGGCAAAGCTGTTTTCCGCGTAGACCTCCGGCGCCTCGTGATACTCGGAGCCGAGCACCCGGATCGCGCCGCCGCCGACGCTCATGACGCGCCAGAAGCCGACCTGAACACCGTTCCGGTAGGCAAACAGGTCCATCGTACAGGGATGGGGCAGGTCCTCCTCGGGCGTGTCCATATCGAACACAATCTCCGACGGCAGAGGCGCAAAGCTCTGACGCAGCACCGCGTCCGTCATATGGCCCTTTCCGGTCTTGGCAAGTGAGCCGTAAAGCACGGCCCGGAAACCGTCCGCCTCCGGATAGGCCTCCCGGAACAGCTTGGCGGCCCTGCCAGGGCCCATCGTATGGGAACTGGAAGGCCCGTTTCCGACGCGGTATAGCTTCTGAAGACTTTTCATTTTATTTCACATCCTGCACGTTTCATTTTTTAACGTCTTTTCTTTTATGCAGATACAGGATGCCCAAGCAGCACGGCCCGCAATGCCCGGAAATGGTGCTCCCGGCTTCGGTGACGAGCACTTCTTTAAAAGGCTGATAACTGCGGATTTTTTTCTCCAGAGAATGAAGCAGTTTCGGGTCCACGGCAGTCCATGTGAAAAAGATGCGGTGGGTATCGATGTCGTTCCGATCTTTGAGGCGGTCGGCGATATACTCCTCGCAACATTTTTCAAAGTTGCCGCGGTATTTCTTTCCGACGGTCATTTTTCCGTCCACGACCTCGATACACGGTTTGAGCTGAAGGAGGTTTGCTCCCAGCGCCGCAACGCCGCTGCAGCGCCCGCCTTTATGCAGAAACTCGAGACTGCTGAGCACGAAGCTCGTATCTACGCGGCCCACGGATTTGGCGACATAGTCGGCGATCAGCGGCGCGCTGTGGCCCCGCGCGGCAAGCTCGGCGGCCATCAGGACAAGCTGGGCGATTCCGGTGGAAAGATTCCGGGAATCCACGACCCATACGTTTCCGACCTCCGCCGCGGCGAAACAGGCGTTCTGATAACAGGCGGAAAACTCCGAGCTGATCGTGAAATGGATAACGTCGAAACCCTGCTCCACGGCGGCGGAAAAGGCTTCCATGTAATCCTGTACGCTTACGGCGGCGGTTTTCGGCAGCTCTTTATATTCTTCATAATGCTTGAAGATATCCGATGCGGTGATCTCCACCATATCCCGGTAAGTCCGATCACCCAAGGTGATATAAAGAGGCAACACCGTAAGGTTGTATTTCTCAATGAGTTCCGGAGATAAATCGGCTGTGCTGTCCGTGAAGATTCGGATTGGTCTCGGCATGGGAAGTCCTCCAATCGTTAAATTTGTCCACCTATACAGGATATATTATACACCATTCCCATGAAACATGCCACTCTTTTTTTCTTTTCCGGACCCCGTGCAGAGCGGCGGAAGATGTGGTAAAATAACGGTATTGATCCGTGCTCAAGCGGAAGAGCCTGAGCACGGAAGAATGCCGGAGCGGGAGGAATGAGCACCGTTGGAGCTTCTTTATAAGGATAAATCGGTGATTGTATGCAAGAAACCTGCCGGATTGGTCTCCGAGGGCGGCTCCGGCATGGGCATGCCCGACCTGCTCGGCAAAGAGCTGGCCGCAGCGGGAGAGCCCTCGCTCCTTTACCCGGTCAACCGTCTGGATCGGGAGGCGGAAGGGCTTCTGCTGCTCGCAAGAGACGAGCAGGCGGCGGCCGCGCTCTCCCGGCAGGCTGCCGAGCATCTCATGGAAAAGGAGTATCTGGCGATTGTCTCCGGCGAGCCGGAGGAAGCGTCCGGCATATACCGCGACCTGCTTTTTCACGACCGAAATAAAAACAAGACCTATGTGACTGATCGGATGCGTAAGGGCGTAAAAGAGGCCGTTTTGCGTTACCGGACGCTTGGTTCGGTGAACGTCGGAGATCATATGAACGGTTCGGCGGGTTCCGGTTCCGCGTGCGGAGGCTCGAAAAACGTCGGCAAAGCGGCAGACGGGATTTTGGCGAACGGACCGACGGACGGCGCTTTAACAGGCGGTAAAAGTCCGCAGGAAAAACGGTCGGGCGGCGGCTCCCCTGCTCAAGAGTCCGAAAAAAAGCTTTCCCTTCTGCAAATTTGGCTGGAGACCGGACGTACCCATCAGATTCGCGTCCAGTTCGCCTCGCGGAAAATGCCGCTCTTCGGCGACGGAAAATATGGCGGCGGCCCCGGAAGGCTGGCGCTTCAGTCCCACCGGATCACGTTTCGCCACCCGTCGAGCGGAGAGACGATCACGGTCACGGCTCCTTTTCCGGCGGGGGTTCCGTGGGACCTGTTCCCGGAAACAATCATCGATAAATCGGGCAAAAACGGGTAAGTCACCTTTTCGTCTTCATCTTTTACTTCCGGCGGCAGATCTTGACGGAAGCTCTTTTACACGGATAATCTTGGGGGATTTCTTCGTTTGATCCGTGAAGCCGTGAATACTGAAAACGAGCGTTCTCTGATAGAACAAAAAGTTCATGAAAAGGAGAAAGGAGAAAAAAGTGTATGGCGTTTGATTATAAAAAAGAGTACCGGGAATTTTATTTGCCTGCCAAGAAACCGGAAATCATCAACATCCCGGCCATGAATTTCATTGCGGTCCGGGGCAAAGGAGACCCCAACGAGGAAGACGGCGAATACAAAAAAGCGATGGGGTTGCTTTATGGGATTGCCTTCACAATCAAGATGAGCGATAAAGGCAGTCATAAGATCGACGGCTATTTTGAATATGTCGTGCCGCCGCTGGAGGGTCTTTGGTGGATGGACGGCATCGACGGTATCGATTACGGCAAAAAGGATCGGTTCTGTTGGATCTCGATCATCCGGATCCCCGACTTTGTCAAAAAAGAAGATTTCGATTGGGCGGTTGCGGAGGCTTCTGCAAAAAAGAAAGAGGATTTCTCAAAAGTGGAGTTCTTGACCTATGAGGAGGGACTCTGCGTGCAGTGCATGCATCTTGGGCCATATGACGACGAGCCCGCAACGATCAAGCTCATGGATGGATATGCTGCGGAACACGGATATGAAACCGATCTCGGCGGCCAAAGATATCATCATGAGATATACCTGAGCGACGCACGCAAATGCGACCCCGCCAAGCTCAAAACGGTCATTCGTCATCCGGTCAGGAAAACAAATGACGAACAACGGATGTAAAAATGATTCGCATCGTTTTCCCAACAATTTCAATCGTCGGATAACCGTATGATTTCAATAAAAATCTGCCTCACAATTACTTTGTAAGACGGATTTATTTTTAAGAATGCGGAATGATAAGTGGGCTATATAGTGTGTTATTATAAAAAATAACCGCGTCACTAATGGCATAGTGATGCGGTTATTTTATGGCAGGGGCAGAAGGATTCGAACCCTCAATAACGGTTTTGGAGACCGGGGTGTTACCATTACACTATGCCCCTATATTTTATTTTGTGGTGGGCCTTCAGGGACTCGAACCCCGGACCAACCGGTTATGAGCCGGCCGCTCTAACCAACTGAGCTAAAGGCCCATAAACTATTTTTCCGGGGCGCCTTGTTGCAGACGCCCCGGTCTGGCTCCTCCTGTCCGGCTCGAACGGACGACCCTGCGGTTAACAGCCGCATGCTC
>ERZ795048.3009-NODE-3009-length-12940-cov-5.921769_pt1 | contig 12940 bp, 8 predicted proteins | sample MGYA00375132_ERZ795048 | MGnify/ENA primary metagenome ERZ795048 (study PRJEB30177, sample SAMN05720225) | activated sludge metagenome | isolation source: Anaerobic digester | place: Hong Kong | collected 2014-12-17 ...
TAAAAATGCTGGCGACGGTCACTGGCAATATGCTCCACCATTCGAAGAAGACAAATATGACACTCCTTACATTGGTGGTGACATAGGCGAAACTGTAACTTGGTGCTACACTTTGGTTGGCGAAGGTTACACTGTTGAGTACCAATTCCCTCTTTCGAGCCTTACCAATGCCGACGGCGAAGTTTTGACTGCTGCTGATTTCGAAGCTCTTCCTGAAAAAATGGGTTTTGACTTAACAGCTATCGACCGCGACTCAGGTGACGACGCTCGCAAAAGGTTAGTATGGCAATGTAACGTTAACGAAGCTTGGGCTAACATGGACGATGCCGGTACACTTACTTTCACTGGTGAAAGAGTTGGTTTCAACGAAATTAAAGCTGCCAGCTTGAATGTATTCCCAAATCCAGTTCAAGACGTTTTAACTATCGACAACAGCTTCAATAAAGTGGTTATCACCAACATTATTGGCCAAGAAGTTAAAGTTCTCGAAACTTCATCGAAAACTATCAATGTAAGCGACCTTACTAAAGGTGTTTATGTTGTTTCGACTTTCGAAAACGGCGTTCGCAACGGATATGCTAGAATTACTAAGAACTAATTAATAAGTTCAATATTTTAAGAGCAGCCATGGGCATTGAGCCCATGGCTGTTTTTTTATGCGCAAAACTTTGTGCACCCGTTCACTTAAATACTATCAAAATTTTAAACGTGTACAATTGTTTATTTATTCTGATCACTGTTGTCCGTTAAAAATTCTAAAACATAGAAATTGACTATATTGCATGAACTAACATCTTGATTATAACGATGGGCTAAAGCCCCTTTTCAAAGATGTGATTTTATTTTATTTATAACCCCAGCCTTAAGGCTGGGGTTAGTATAGTCCCAATTAACAAGGGCTTTAGCCCAATAGTTATAATTTTACCGGACAATACCGATTTCTAATCTAATATTTTCTAAATAATCTGATATTTAATTAACTAAACAGTATGAAACAGGCATGCTAACTACTCTACAAAAAAATATTTTTTTGCATGCGGGTTCCATACGGCTTTAAAAACAATCTATTGTCGTATGAAAAATCACTCATTTAATTTTTACCGAAGTATGGTAAGCAGTTTTGTTAAACCTGCTTTACCGCTACTTATGCTGTTTTTGCTGACAGCAATGCAGGTTTCGGCCTCACAGCAGCAACAACGAAAAACAATTTCGGGCACCGTTTACGAAGCCGGAACAAACGAAAGCCTTCCAGGTGCCACTATTCTCGAAAAAGGCACCAACAACGGTACAATAACCGATGTGGATGGCAAATTTACACTAACAATAAACGAAAACAGTGTTATTGTTGTATCGTACGTATCGTACAAATCGCAAGAAATATCAACAATTGGTGTTTCAAATTTCGACATTGTGCTCGAACCCGATGTAGTTGGAGTTGAAGACGTTGTTGTAATTGGCTACGGTACCGTTAAAAAAAGCGACCTTACAGGAGCTGTTGCTTCAATTGCCGCCGACGATATTCGCTCGAATATAGGTTCGGGTGTTGACCAAGCTTTGCAAGGCCGTACTGCAGGTGTAACTGTAACAGCCAACAGCGGTACTCCGGGTGCTTCGCCAACAGTTCGCATCAGGGGTATGGGTACCATTACCAATCCCAATCCGTTTTATGTAGTCGATGGTGTACCTATTTCGGCCGAATCGGTTGCCATGCTTAACCCGGGCGACATTGAATCGATGGAAGTATTGAAAGATGCTTCGGCAGCTGCAATTTATGGTGCCCGTGCTGCAAACGGCGTTATCCTGATTACTACCCGCCAAGCAAAAGCAGGCAAATCGTCGGTTTCGATCGATGCATATTCGGGCATACAAACCGTTGCTAAAAAATACGATATTATGAATGCCGAAGACTGGATTACCTACAGGAATGCAGCCGGTCAACCTTGGCAAGACAGCTCAGCTGTTAATAATACCGATTGGCAGGACGAGGTTTTCCGTCAGGCTAAAGTTAACAATGTACAAGTATCGTTCTTGAACGGAACCGAAAAACTGAACAGCGCCATTATTGGTAGCTATTTCAAACAAGAAGGTATCATCAAAGGATCAGACTACGAGCGCTACACCATGCGTGTTAATACCTCGTCGAAAATCAAACCTTGGCTAACCATTGGTGAGAATATTGGGATCAGCCATTCAACACAAAACTCAATTCCCGAACAAAACGAATGGAGTTCGGTAGCGATCCAAACCCTTATAATGGACCCAACAACACCGGTTTACACTGAAGATGGAAACCATCACGGATCGTTGAACAACAACATTACCAACCCTGTAGGTTTGATTGAGCGTAACCATAACATCATGAAAACCGACCAACTGTTGGGAAGTGCTTACATTGAAATCAAACCATTGCCATGGTTAACATTCAAATCGAGCATTGGTCTCGAAATGAACCAATACAATAACGAACAATTTACCCCAATTTTTTACGAATCGGTATCGGTGAACAGTTCGACAACATCGTTGTTCAGGGGCGATTTCAAAATGAATACCCTGCTTACAGAACAATTACTTACACTGCAAAAATCGTTCAACAAGCACAATGTACAGTTTTTGATGGGTTATACCCGCCAAAACAGCACTTACCGTTTAAATATGCGCCAAGTTAACGGTGTACCTCTAAGCCAGGATCTTTGGCTAATTTCAAACGGCGAATCGGCATCGTTACAATACGAAGATGTTGCCGGTTTGATGAACGTTCCGGGCGGATTGAGCGGTGTACCATTCGATGCATCGATGATTTCGTACCTTGCACGCTTGATATACTCTTTCGACAATAAATATGATGTAACTGCATCGATACGTCGCGACGGTTCAAGTAAATTTGGCCCTGCCAACCGTTGGGGTAACTTCCCATCGTTTGCTGCCGGTTGGAAAATCAGCGAAGAATCATTCTTCCCCGAAAACAACGTGCTTAACTTTGCCAAGTTACGTGCAGGTTGGGGTATGCTGGGTAACCAGGAAATTGGCGACTATGGTTCATACACCAATGTTTCGTACGGTTACAACTACAACTTTGGAACATACGGACAACAAGCAACTTACCCGGGCGGATCGCCACGTGGTTTTGCCAATGCAGGTTTAAAATGGGAAGAAACCATTCAAACAAACATTGGTCTCGACCTGCTTTTGTTCAACTCGAAATGGACAGTTAACTTCGACTATTTTAACCGCTTAACCGACGATATGTTGGCGCAGGTACCTGTTCCAAACCTCAGTGGTATTATGGATGCTCCTGTAACCAATGCCGGTTCGGTTTCGAATAAAGGATGGGAATTGAATACCAACTACCGCGACCGTGACAACGAACTTAAGTGGATGGTTGGATTGAACCTTAGCCATGTGAAAAACGAAGTAGTTCGCTTGGGTAGCGATCAACCAATACCTTCGGCATCGTTTAGGGCAAGCGATTACATTGCCCGTACCGAAGCAGGTATGCCTATTGCTTATTTCTATGGCTTTGTAGTTGATGGTATTTACCAAAACCAAGACGAAATTGACCAAATGAACAAAATTACCCAAGAGAAAACAGGTAACCCACGTGCTGCTTACGACAACCGCAAAGCAAAACCCGGCGACATAAAATTCAAAGACCTCGACGATGACGGCATGATAACCACTAAAGATAAAACCTTTATTGGCAGCCCTCACCCCGACTTAACCTATGGTGTTAATTTAGAACTCGAATACAAAGGTTTCGATTTTAAAGCTTTTGGCCAAGGGGTTTACGGTAACGAAATATTTATGGCTACTTTATATTACCTGCAAAGCGGCGATGGTTACTGGAACCTTTTAAACTCAGCAATGGACTACTGGAAAGCCGACGGCGATCAGACTTCGGTTCCCGGAATTCCCGGTTCGGTTGAAGAGAACAAACGTTTATCGGATCGTTACATTCGCGATGGAAGTTATTTCCGAATCAAGAACTTGCAACTAGGCTACACCCTACCCGAAACAATTACCCAAAAAATGGGCTTCGAAAACATACGTGTTTATGCAACGGGACAAAACCTGATATCGTTCCACAAATACGAAGGATTCGACCCCGAAATTGGTGTGGGCAACAACCAAGGTGGCGATGTTAGCCAACGCGGCTTGCTCGATATAGGTGTTGACCGTGGTATGTATCCATTGGCAAAATCTGTTTCGTTTGGAATTAATCTTACTTTTTAACCGTTACTGAAAATAATAATCACATGAAACGAATATATTTAATCATATTTCTCTCTTCGTTGCTCTTAGCATCGTGCAACGAAGAAGCATTCCTTGACCAGAAACCGCACACTCCTACCGACTTTGGTTTTTACACATCGGAAGATGGTGCCATTCAAGGAATCAATGCTGCATACGACATTTTGCAGCTTGGCGAAGAACTCGGACGAGTTGAACTTATGGGCACTGTTTGTTCAGGCGATGCAATGGCCGGTGGTGAACCAGGTGGTGGCGACCAGGCTGCCCTTCAAAACATGATGAAATTTAATGTAATAACCACTAACGACTACATGATCAAGTACTGGAGGGCATTGTACCGTGGCGTTTACCGTTGCAACCTCATCCTTTACTATTTGGCCGATCCGGTTGAAAATTTCGACGAAAACCTTCGCCAACGCTTATTGGGCGAAGCAACTTTCTTGCGTGGTTTGTTCCACTTCAAACTGCAAACCTTTTACGGAGGATATCCTCAGTTACAATCGACATTCAATAACCAGCTTAAAGGCGTACCTTTTATCGATCATGTTCTGTTACAAGAAGAGTGGAATCAGGAACGCCCTGAGCTAAGTTATACCTGGGAACGCATTGAACAAGATTTTGCTGCTGCTGCCGATATGCTTCCTGCAAGTTACGATGCCGCTAATATTGGACGTGCTACAAGCGGTGCCGCTAAATCGATGCTTGCCAAAACTTACCTATATCAGGAAAAATGGCAAGAAGCTTACGACAAAGCCAAAGAAGTAATCAACTCGGGCACTTACTACTTAATTGGAGAAGATGGCCACAACAACCAATTAACAGTTACCCGATTGGGCAAAGATGGCGAATTTGAAACAACCATGCCAGGCTACAAATGGATTTGGCAACCCGAAGCAAATAATTGTGCCGAAAGCATTTTCGATGTTCAGCATTACAAAGAAGGAACTTCTACTTACCCACAAGGACAAGAAGGTAACCTTTTGCCACAATACTATGGTATTAGAGCTGTTAGGGCTATGGTGAAAAAAGGTGACCAATGGGTTGAACAAAACGTTGAATACTACTGGGGTTTTATTTTGCCTACAAAGTATTTCATGGAAACTGCTTTCCAACAAGCTAAAGGCGTTGAAGGCAATAACATTCTCGACCCTCGTTTCAAATTATCAGTTATTACTGCCGATACCAAAGTGCCATTTTATTATGCCGACGAAGAGGCACGTGCCTTGTTCCCCGACTCGGTTTATTATGCACCATATTACAACAATCCTTCGCCGGGTAATGCAACATGGAAATATTTTACCGATCCTTACTTTAACGAAGGAGCAAAATCGTTGGGCGACAGACCACAAAACCAAAAATATTTCCGTTTTGCCGATTTGTTGTTAATTGGCGCCGAGGCTGCTGTTCATGTAGGCCAAACTGCCGACGCTACTACTTGGGTGAACAGGGTGCGTAACCGTGCACGTAACGCCGGAACTACAGGTTATCCTAAAGACCTTTCGACTGTTACACTCGACGATATTTACGCCGAGCGCAGGGTTGAATTATCATTCGAAGGACATCAGTTTTACGATATCGTTCGTACCGGAAGGGCTCAAAAAGTACTTAAAGAAGAAGCTTTACAATTTGCAACTACTACAAACGTATTTGTTGATGACGAAGGCAACTCAACAACTACCGAAGTACAAGAGCAATATGGCGAAAACTTTGTTATTGGCCGCAACGAAATTTGGCCCATACCACAAAGTGAAATCGATAACACCAACGGTTCAATTACTCAAAACCCTGGTTACGAATAAACAATAAAAATAGTTGGATAAAGGGGCGGGCATTTTTTGTCTGCCCTTTTTTTATCTGTAAAAACAAGCGTTAATTGGATCGGGATAAACAATATCGCACAAAAACAAACCTTTGGCAGCAACCGATGCTCCGGCAGCACCCCTGTGATGCTGTTCAAGCACTGCTTTAAATTCAGCAATGCTCATTCTCCCCTTGCCTACTTCCAACAAGGTACCTACCATTGCCCTTACCATATTGCGCAAAAAACGGTCGGCCTTCACTTCAAAAACCAATAAACCATTATCGTTCAAACTCCAGAAGGCATCCATAATAACACAATTATTGGTTTTAACGTCGGTGTGCAATTTGCTGAACGAAGTAAAATCGGTATAATCGAAAAGAGTTTTAGCTGCTTCGTTCATTTTATCCAAATCTAAATTATAAGGAACATAATGCGAAAATTCGTGTTGGAACAATTCTTTACGACTGGCAATATAATATCGATAAGTACGCGAAACAGCACTAAAGCGTGCATGAAAATCCCCTTCGACCAGAAACATGGAATCAATACGAATATCATCGGGCAAAAACGCATTCATTTTATAAGCCAGTTGCGCCGGGTCGGCCAGCTCGTTCTGTAAATCAACATGGGCAACAAAAAAAGAAGCATGAACCCCGGTATCGGTTCGGCCAGCTCCTACAACGTTAACAGTTTCGCGTGTTAATACACTAAGGGCTTTATTTAATTCTTCCTGCACACTAATAGCATTGGGCTGAATTTGCCAGCCATGAAAACGTGTACCCCGGTATGCTAACTGAATAAAATATCGAAACATAATATTACCATTAAATGCATCACAAAGATAAAATAATATTAGTGAACTAAAGACTGGCAAAACATTGCTGCACCTCAAATATATAGGCAAAAAACACCCACTAAAATGCTTAACATTTTTTAACCTGCATCAGTTTTAGTTTTTACGTTAATAGATTATTTTCGTGCTTCGAAAAAAAAGGCCTAACCTGAGTATATTTTCAGTATATAGCCTTACTTTTCAAAAGAGAATTAACGACACAAAAAAGTTTCAATATGACACCTAGTACCGACATTAGAGCATTAAACGAAAGAATTGAAAAGGAGAGCCAGTTTGTTGACCTGCTCACCATGGAAATGAACAAAGTAATTGTAGGCCAAAAACACTTGGTTGAAAGTTTGTTAATAGGTTTATTGTCCGACGGGCATATACTGCTCGAAGGGGTTCCGGGCTTGGCAAAAACACTTGCCATAAACACTTTGGCAAAAATTGTAGATGCTAAATTTGCCCGCATTCAGTTTACACCCGACCTTTTGCCGGCCGACTTACTGGGTACCATGATTTACAGCCAGAAAAAAGAAGAGTTTGTTGTTAAAAAGGGACCCATTTTCACCAACTTTGTTTTGGCCGACGAAATTAACCGTGCACCGGCCAAAGTACAGTCGGCGTTGCTCGAAGCAATGCAGGAACGCCAAATTACCATTGGCGACAACACTTACAAACTCGAAGAACCATTTCTGGTAATGGCTACCCAAAACCCAATTGAACAAGAAGGTACTTATCCGCTCCCCGAAGCACAGGTTGACCGTTTTATGCTGAAAGTAGTGATTAATTATCCTCAAAAAGAAGAAGAAAAATTAATCATCCAACAAAACCTGTTGAAACAATACCCACAACCATCGAAAGTGTTAACTCCGGCCGACATAATCAGGGCACGCGATGTAGTTAAAGACGTTTACATGGATGAAAAAATTCAAAAATACATAGTCGATATTGTTTATGCTACACGTACACCTGCCGACTACGGGCTCGAAAAGTTCAACGATATGATCAGCTTTGGCGGTTCGCCTCGCGCCAGCATAAGCCTTGCCCAAGCAGCTAAATCTTATGCATTTATCAAGCGCAGGGGCTATGTTATTCCCGAGGATGTAAGGGCAGTATGCCACGATGTACTCCGTCACCGCATTGGCCTAAGCTACGAAGCCGAAGCCAACAACCTTACTACCGAAGAAATCATTAGCCAAATACTAAATACTGTTGAAGTACCTTAACAAATATCAAAAATCAAATACCAAATATCAAAAACATAAAACAAAAATCAAATAACAAAATAGATTAAAGAATAAAACACTGTTATGATTAATCAACTTTAAAAACTAAAGTCTATTTTGGAATTTGAAATTTGTGATTTGGAATTCTTGTACATTAAACATTAACAAACAAAGCATTGGAACATACAGAATTACTTAAGAAAGTACGCAAAATAGAGATCAAAACCCGAGGGTTATCGCGTAATATTTTTGCGGGCGAATACCATTCGGCTTTCAAGGGACGAGGTATGGCTTTTAGCGAAGTTCGCGAATACCAGTTTGGCGACGATATCCGCAATATCGACTGGAACGTAACCGCACGCTACAACAAACCTTTTGTAAAGGTTTTTGAAGAAGAGCGCGAACTAACCGTAATGCTGTTGATTGATGTGAGCGGATCGCGAAATTTTGGTTCAACCGATAAGTATAAAAAGAATGTAATTACCGAAATAGCAGCAGTTTTGGCTTTTTCGGCCATTCAAAACAACGACAAAATAGGGGTCATCTTTTTTTCCGATAAAATTGAAAAGTTCATTCCACCCAAGAAAGGGAAAAGCCATATTTTGCGTATCATTATGGAATTGATCGACTTTGAACCCGAAAATATGGAAACCAACATTACACAAGCGTTGCAATACCTCACCAATGCAATAAAAAAGCGGTGTACAGCTTTTGTAATTTCCGACTTTATCGATAACAACAGCGAATTGAAAAGGGCACTCACCATTGCAAACAGCAAACACGATATGGTAGGAATTCGTATTTACGACTCGCGCGAAGCAAAGCTACCTTCAATTGGCATGGTAAAAATGAAAGATGCCGAAACCGGCCAATACCTTTGGGTCGATACTTCAAGCAAGCAGGTACGCGGAGCTTACAATCATTGGTGGAACGAAATGAACAAACAACTCGACGAAGCATTTACAAAAACGGGGGTCGATTATGTTAATGTTAATACCAGCGAAGATTACGTGAAATCGTTAATGACACTTTTCAAAAAAAGAGGAAGTAAATAAAAACAAACACATGAACAAGGTTTTAAGCAATATTAGTGTAATGCTACTGTTTTTGCTAACAGCATTCGTTTCGCAGGCGCAGGAAATTAAAATTAAGGCCGAGCTCGACAGCAGTGTCATTCTTATTGGCGATCAGGTTAACCTGAACTTACAAATTGAGTATCCGGCACAAATCGAAATTATGTTCCCTGTACCGGCCGACACATTGGGCAACACAGTCGAAATTATCGATCGTACCCCAATTGACACGCTGCTTAATTCGAGCGAGAAAAGAATATTATCGCAAAACTTCATCGTAACCTCTTTTGATACCGGCTACCACGAAATTCCGCCATTTTTATTCGGTTTTAAATTTAACGACATGGTCGATTCTGTTGAGTCGAATCCAACTGCGTTAATGGTTTTTACTATTCCTAAACTCGATTCGTTGATGGCTGCAATTGGAGGACCAATCGACATTAAACCACCGTATGAAGCACCAGTTACTTTAAAAGAAATTGCCCCTTGGATTTTGGGTTTCCTTTTATTGGCTGGCTTAATTTTCCTTGTTGCTTATGCCATAAAACGAAAAAAGAACAACCAACCATTATTCAGCTTACCGCAAAAGCCCAAAGAACCTGCTCACATTATCGCTTTGCGCGAACTCGATCGGATAAAAAACGAAAAAATTTGGCAAAAAGGACAAGTAAAACAGTATTACAGCGAGCTTACCGATACCCTGCGCGAGTATATTGAAAACCGCTTTGGAATTAATGCTCTCGAACAAACTTCGGACGAAACCATTGCTGCATTTGCCTATCGAAGGGACTTGCTCGACGAAAAGCTGTTTATTAACTTAAAAAAATTGCTCAAAAATGCCGACTTGGTAAAATTTGCAAAATTTGAACCTCTGCCCGACGATAATAACCTGGCAATGGTTGATTGCTACTTCTTTGTAAACCAAACCAAGCTCGAAATAAAACAAGAAATCAAAAACGACAGGGAAGAAAATGACGGAGAAGACGTTGAGTTGAGATAGACGGAAGTCGGAAGTCAGAAGTCGGAAGACCGGAGTCGAAAGTTGGAAGTCGGAAGTCGGAAGACGAGGAAATTTAGAATTATTGTTAGTGCTTATTAAGTTTTTGTTGATTGAAGTTTAGAAAAAAGGAAATATAAAATGTTGAACTACACATACGTTAATCCACACTTGTTTCACCTGCTTTGGGCATTAATACCCATTGTAGCATGGTATGTTTTACGGCAAAAGAAAATGAGTGCCAGTTTGCAGCTTTCAACGCTGAAAGGATTTGCAGGCGCACCAAAAACATGGAAACACTATGTACGGCACATACTTTTTGTTTTAAGGGTTTTTGCTATTGCCCTGCTTATTATTGTACTAGCCAGGCCACAATCAACCGAAAGTTGGGAAAATGTATCAACCGAAGGTATCGACATTGTAATGTGCCTCGACGTATCGACAAGTATGCTCGCCCGCGACCTAAATCCCGACCGGCTCGAGGCTGCTAAAGATGTTGCTACCAGCTTTATTGCAGGCCGCCCTTACGACAGAATTGGCTTAGTGATTTTTGGCGGTGAATCGTTCACTCAATGCCCGCTAACAACCGATCATGCGGTAGTTACCAACCTCTTGCGCGAAACTACAACCAACCTGCTCGAAGATGGCACTGCCATAGGGAACGGGCTTGCCACATCGGTATCGCGTTTAAAAGAAAGCGATGCTGTTAGCCGCGTTGTAATTCTCCTTACCGATGGCGAAAACAACCGTGGCGAAATACCGCCGCTAACCGCTGCCGAAATAGCAAAAACCTATGGAATTAGGGTTTACACAATTGGTGTTGGAACCATTGGAACAGCACCCTACCCATTTCAAACCGATTTTGGTACACGCATACAACAAGTACCTGTTAAAATCGACGAAGAAACACTGCAAAGCATTGCCGACATTACTGGCGGAAAATACTTCAGGGCAACCGACAACAATAAACTCCTGAGCATTTACGAAGAGATTGATGTGCTTGAGAAATCAAAAATCGAAGTAAAAGAGTTCAGCAAAAAGCAAGAAGAATTTCAACCTTTTGCGCTTACCGCTTTGATTTTATTATTAATTAGCATTTTACTAAAAATATCGGTATTCAGGAACATACCTTAAATTGAAAAACGAATAAAGATGGAAATGTTTCGATTTGCAAACCCGGCTTTCTTTTACGCACTATTTATCATACCGGTGCTTATAATACTATATTTCGCATACCGAGCAAAAAGGCGAAAAGCTATTAAAGAATTTGGCAACCCCGAAATACTGGCACCTTTAATGCCCAACGCATCGCCTGCCCGTTCGGGTTGGAAATTCATAATCACCATTACTGCTATAACATTGCTTATTGTAGCTTTGGCCAGGCCTCAGTTTGGTGCTAAACTTGAAAAAATTAAGCGCGAAGGAGTCGAAATTGTTATTGCGCTCGATGTTTCGAACAGTATGTTGGCCGAAGACATACAGCCCAATCGGCTCGAAAGAGCAAAAAGAGCCATTTCGCGGTTAACAGAAAGGCTAAACAACGATAAAATAGGGCTTATTGTTTTTGCAGGCGATGCCTACGTTCAAATACCAATTACTACCGACTATTCATCGGCCAAGCTTTTTCTATCAGCCATAAACACTTCGGTTGTACCCAAGCAAGGCACTGCAATTGGAGCAGCTATTGGCCTTGCCACAAAATCGTTTACACCCAATAGCGAAAGCAGCAAAGCAATTATTATAATTACCGATGGCGAAAACCACGAAGACGATCCGGTTGAAATGGCCCGCTTGGCATCCGAAAATGAAATCATAGTACACACCATTGGGATGGGATTGCCACAAGGTGCACCAATACCAATAAACAACACTTCGGGGCAACAAGAGTTCCGAAGAGACAAGGATGGCAATGTTGTTGTCACCAAACTCGACGAAAAAACGTTGCAGGAAGTTGCTGCAGCCGGCGGTGGTAAATACATTCGTGCAAACAATACCGAAGTTGGAATCAACGCAATTTTCGACGAAATCAACAAAATGCAAAAAACAGAACTCGAATCGAAGGTTTATTCAGAATACAACGACCAATTTTTCTACTTTGTGGCTCTGGCATTGCTTTTACTGGCCATCGAACTTTTCATTATGGAAAGAAAAAATAAGTATCTGAAAAAAGTGAAGTTATTTAAATAGAAAAATGATGAGAAGCAGCATAATCATATTATTCATGCTAATTACTTTGCTTGGTTACGGGCAAAAAGAAAGGCGTTTTATTCGCGAAGGCAACAGGTATTACAAAAATGCAGTCGAAAATTCCGACTCAATCCATATCGACTCGGTTAACTTTGTTAATGCCGAAGTTGCTTACCGCAAAGCACTCGACAAAAAAAACAACGATCTGAAAGCAACCTTTAATATTGGCAACTCGTTGTTCAAACAAAACAAAATGGCCGAAGCATCGTCGCAATACGAGCAAGCCTTGCAACTGGCATCAACGAACGATGAAAAAGCGAAAATTCATTTTAACTACGGCAACGCAATGCTGGGCCAGCAAAAACTCGACGAAAGTATCGAAGCATATAAAAATGCCTTGCGCAACAACCCTTCCGATATGGAAGCCAAATACAACCTTGAGTTTGCCCGAAAAATGAAACAACAGCAACAACAACAGCAGCAGCAAAATCAAGATCAGAACCAAGATCAAAACAAAGATCAAAACAAAGATCAAAATCAGGATCAAAATCAGGATCAAAACAAAGATCA
>ERZ795048.3010-NODE-3010-length-12938-cov-8.266475_pt1 | contig 12938 bp, 8 predicted proteins | sample MGYA00375132_ERZ795048 | MGnify/ENA primary metagenome ERZ795048 (study PRJEB30177, sample SAMN05720225) | activated sludge metagenome | isolation source: Anaerobic digester | place: Hong Kong | collected 2014-12-17 ...
TTCGAACTCCCGACTTCTTCGTCCCGAACGAAGCGCGCTACCTGGCTGCGCTACATCCCGTCTGGAAATAAAACAACCGTATACACTCAATTATTGTTACTACTATGTATCCTTAATAATAATTACGATCTATCCGGTATGTTTTCATAAGAAAATACAATAAAAATTATTTAAATAAATATAATAATAAGGTAGTGTTATATGTAAACAAAAATATCAAACAACAAATAAATTACAATAAAAAACTTCATGAGAAAAAATGATCACTATATCTGGTATTGCTACCATTTAAGATGAATTATTTCAACTAATTTTTTACCGGGTTCTGCTTTTTGTCACATGTTCCATTGTACATTATCGAAATCAGGATGATAATTCTGGAATAAAAATTACTTGCGTGAATTACTCTTCTTGTTTATCTTACTAAATGTTACGTAATTTTATGTTGAATAACATCAATTGACACTCATGATCACCAGAATGCAGCACAGGAACGAGTTACTATTGATATTATCATTATTAAAATCAATAAAAATAATTTTTAAAAGGTAAAAAACTTATGGTATACTCATACAATTATAAAGATAAAATCCTTGTGGTGCAGATAAACGATGACAATGAAGCCCTCGGGGATATTGATGTAACAAAGTTCGTAACAGATATACAAAAACTCAACACATATTCAATGGACAGAGCATTTATTGATCTGCACGAAAAGAGCTATTTTAACAGCTCCGATCTCGGTGCACTGATAAAAATCAAAGACAGCCTTTTTGATGAAGGTATTACTCTGGAGCTCCAGAATCCATCTGAGAGTATTCTGGAACTGCTTAACATCGTGGGATTAAATGATTTTTTTGGTATTACTGAAAATTTAAACAAATAAATAAATATATTCCTACACACTATCAATATGGGAAGTGACGATATGAACACCAATGAAATGGACGACTCAACACAGCTTTTTAATGGACTGGTTTTCGAGAAGATCAATCCTCTCCTTGAGAAACTGGTTAGTTTTCTGTTCCGGAAAATAACATTTGATAATGAAAGTCTCGAAACACTGAAAAAATACTCAGCAGAAAGCATTGTATTCGCATCGTTTCACACATCAAATCTTTCACTGCTTCTTCTATACATTCTGCTGAAAAGGTACAATTTTAATACGCCGAAATTCGCCCTTGAATACAACCCGTTTCTCCTCCAGTCTGTGAAATATATTTTCAGACGAATCACCAGGCCCCTGTATTCCCTTTTTTCCAAGGAAAAGACAAAAAAACGAATTGATGCTGAATTTATTGAAATGCTCCTGCGGGAAAAGGAAAGTATTCTCGTGTCCCTTCTTTCCAAGCGCTATTTCCTTAAACGCTACATGGAAACAAAGCATGACTCCCTGGTTTTTCTGATCGATATTCAAAAAAAGACCGAACAGCCGATATACCTCTTTCCTCAAATTATATTCTGGAGCATGAATCCCGAACGCGCCAACAGCTTTCTTAATTCAGAAACAACTGGAAACAGGGGATTCATTTCCGGATGGCTTGCCACGAAAAGAACAGCAACCCCTTCATATGTGAGAATAGCACCCCCCATCAACCTGAAAGAGGAAATTGCCGCCGCAGGCACTGATGAATCGCGACACATCGCCATCATGCTTCGTAACAAGCTCCTTGAAACGTATCATTATGAAAAAAGAAGCGTTCTGGGGCCCGTTATTAAAACACGCCAGGCTATGATGGAAAAAGTACTGTACCATAAAAATGTGCTCAACGAGATCGACCGGCTCAACAGGGAAAAAAGAATTTCAGAAAGGAAACTGAAGAAGAAAGCATATAAGTATTACAAGGAAATTTCAGCAAATTTCCATATATCGATGATTATTGTTTTCAGCTCATTTCTTGATTACATTATGCGGAAAATCTACGACGGCATCAGCTATGATCCGGAATCGATGAAGATGGTAAGGGAAGCCTCGCAGAAAGGCCCCCTTGTCATTACCCCATGCCACAAAAGCCACATGGACTATATGATCATGTCGTACCTGTTCTTCAAGAACAAACTGATCCCCCCCCACATTGCCGCAGGGGTAAACCTGTCATTTTTTCCGCTTGGTTTTATATTCCGGCACTCAGGTGCATTTTTCCTGCGAAGGTCATTTAAAGGACTTGATCTGTACCCTGAAGTCTTCAAACAGTATGTGAAGACCCTGGTATACGAGGGATACCCCATTGAATTTTTTATTGAGGGGGGGAGATCCCGCACAGGGAAACCTGTACTGCCGAAATACGGGTTCCTGAACTATTTGATCGACGCGGTCCATGAAGGGTACAACAAGGATCTTGTGTTTGTTCCGATCTCAATCAATTATGACAGAATACTGGAAGAATCATCGTATTCAAAAGAATTAAAAGGAAAGGAAAAAGAAAAAGAATCCTTCCGCTCAGTCATGGAAAGCCGGAAACTTCTAAGGAGAAAGTACGGGAAAGTATACATTTCTTTTAATACCCCCTTCACCCTTAAAGAGATTGAAGAACAGGGCGTTGAGGAGTCAAAACTGCCTGAAGAGGTATCAAGTACTATTATCCGCAAGATAAATGAAGTCACCATGGTGACACCGTTCTCGCTGACATCGGCGACAATTCTCCTCCTGGCGATAAAAGGCTTCCCGAAAGCGCTGCTTCTTGAACGTATGAAAACACTCTATGATTACCTTACGTTCCTTAACGTTAGAATGTCCGACTCTCTGCAGCGCAAATCAAACATGGAGAATATTGTTGATACAGTACTGAACGCGTTTCTCAACGATAAAATTCTTGAACAACTTGACCTTGAAGAGGCAGGGACTGAAGACACGGAAGACTTCTATGTGTTGAAGGAGGAAAACCGCTCACGGATTATTTTTTACAAAAACAGTATAATCCATTACTATGTGCCGATTTCATTTTATTCTTCTGTGCTGCTGCTGTTAAACGGGAAAACTGAACTGTCCCTGGACAATGTAAAGAATGAATTCCAGCTCATAAAAGATATCTTTTCCCACGAATTCATATATCCTGAAACCACAAAAGAGGAGGAACAGGACAAAGTTCTTTATGATTACCTGATATCGGAATCTTTGATTGAAAGACAGGATTCCACAGTAACGCTTAATGAGCGCAGTATTGAAATTCTCTCGTTTTTCTCGAAGATTATCCGGGACTATCTTGAGTCATACTATGTTGTACTCCACACAATACTGCACCAGAGTAAAACCCGTATTAACAGAAAGGACCTTGTTATCAATATCCGCAAAAACGGTATAAAAATGTTCCATACGGGAGATATTGTGCTGGCGGAATCACTTTCACTGCCAAATTATAACAACGCCCTTGCGATGATTGAAAACCGGGGCGCCATGGTACGCCATGATGTCGGGAAAAAGAACATTGAAATGGAAATTACAGACCGCAGAATGCTGGAAGATCTTTTGGATAAAATCAAACAGTATCTTCAGGTGATAGGATAATACGAACTGTACATAGACAAAAGAACGCCCTCCGGTTTTCCGGAGGGCGTTCTTTTTATATTCCTGCGGCATTAAAGCCGCTCGATGTAATGTTCCATTGGAACTGACCGCCAGCCTTTATTTCACTGCCCCGATAATCTGAACATAATCCGCAGTCACGTTGATTGCTTCATTGAGGAAAAGATCGTTTTCCAGGTCCGCGACCTTCTTACGTTTATTGCGCATCTTCTTCTCAATTTCCTTAATTTCCGTGTTTTCCTTCTTCGATTCCTCTCTTAAACTTACCACCTTGTCTCCAAGCTGGGCCTTCAATTTTTTTATTTTCGCGACAAGTGTACGGTATCGTTCACTTGACTGTATACGTGTCCGTGACTTCCGCTGCAGTATCTCTGCAGTTCTGCGGTTCATGAACTGCCGGTATGCCTTGAATTTTGCACTCTTGATTTTCTCCCATTTCAGCGGATACCGCAGTTTGTCCTCGCCGATGTCCCAGATTACACTCATATCAGGAACGAGCACATGGGGCCTTATACCGAAAAGATGGTTCGATTCCCCCGCTGGTTGATAAAATACTCCCGTGGTGACTTTCATCGCCCCTTTCCGGCCTTCCATCAGCTTTGCGTAACTCTGTACAGTCCCTTTTCCGAAGGAGGAGGAAGGCCCGAGTATCAACCCCCTGTTGTAATCCTTAATGGCTCCCGCAAGAATTTCCGAGGCGCTGGCACTGAATTTATCTATGAGCACAACAACAGGCCCCTGCCAGAATTCCCCGGGATCCTTGTCACGGATAACAGAAATGGTGTTCCGGTTACCCCAGCGGTCTGTCCCCTTAATCTGCAGGATAGGACCGCTCTTGATAAAAAGTCCCGCTATATTGATGGCTTCCTCAAGGGCGCCTCCGGGGTTACCCCGCAGGTCAATTACCAGGGCATCCATCCCCTGTTTCTTGAGTTTCGCCAGTTCTGTCTTTACGTCCCGGTAGGAACTCCTGGTATCAGGATCGAACCGCGCCGCAGCATCGAAATCCAGGTAGAAAGATGGAAGTTTCAAATAACCGATTTTCGTTTTTCTGCTGTTCCGGTTTACTGTCACCAGTTCAGAACGCGCAGCCTGTTCCTCCAGTTTAATGACCTCCCTGGTTATGGGTATAATCAGGCGTTCCTGCTTCTGGTTGGCAATATCCCGGAGGACCGTTAAACGGACCTCTGTTCCTTTCTTCCCGCGGATAAGCTTCACCACATCACGGAGATCCATATCAATTACTTCAACAGGTTCACCTTCACTCTGGGCAACAGCGATAATTTTATCATTCGGTTTCAACTGGAAGCTTTCCGGAAGCTTATCTGCAGCCCCCCCCGGGATAACGCGCTCCACAAGAACAAATCCCTCTTCAGACCGCAGCATGACACCTATCCCTTCAAGTTTCAGGTTGGTCTGGATCATGAAATCCTCATGGTCCTCCTTCGTGAGATAGTTCGAATGGGGGTCAAGGGCTGTGGAGAATGAATTCAGGAACATTGCATACATCCTGTCCTTATCAATCTCCCGGATACGCTTCTCAAGAAGGCTATACCGCTTCAGCAGTTTTTCCTGAGCATCTTCGATATTATTTCTGCCGGAGAGATAATTCAATAATTCCAGCTTAATTTTCTTTCTCCAGCGCTCAGTCATCTCGGCACTGTTTTCCGCAAATTTCATCTTGTCCCTGTCAAGATTTATTGTTTCATCCTTTGAGAAATCAATATCCTTTGCTTTTGCCGCCAGGATTTTTACTGCCGCCTGACGCTCTTCAAACCGTGTGCGGTAAACCTTAAATATCTGAAAAAGGAACTCGTAGTTTCCTTCTTCGACATAATCATCAATTTTATCTTTATGTGTAAGAAATCCGTCGATATCCTTTTTGTAAAAATAATATTTCGCGGGATCCAGCTGATAAATGATATTATCCAGTGTGCGTTCAGAAATGGCATTATCAAATTCGCCATAGCTTGCATGTGCCCGGAGGAACGCATTCACCAGGGGTTTAATATCATACTTATTTAATCCGCTGCTTTTACTGCTGCACCCGAATACAAATACCAGAAGCATGGTAATGCATAGTGCGGGGCGGGTGATATTATTAAATTTATGCAATGTATTTCTCCTAATCATGAACTGCTCCATTATAAAAGATGTAGCTCCCGGCAGAGTATTCCGTCAATCATATTTTGCCCCTGCAGTATACCCGAACTTCAGTTACTGAGGAGACAGCCCGAGACCGGAATCAATCTGCGCCTTTGTCATAGAAAGCACTTCAGCCGTTTCTACCCGGAGCAGCTTCAGGAACAGCTCATATTTTCCGCTCTTTTTATACAGTTTCCCGGTTATCAGCATTTTTGCTCCAAGCAGTTTCCCGACTTTCGCTGCATTATTTTCATCAACAAGGCCGGTCATGGTCAACTCCAGTTCCTTCATGACACCCTGAAGTCCTTTACGCTCCACAAGCCTGAACCGGCTGCTTTTACTCAAGGAAAGAATCAGCTGCTCGGTAAAATATTCCGAATTTATTTTCATGGACTTGTCCGACACAGCAAGGGGAAGAACACTTGCAGGGGTACCATCAGGAACTTTGATAGATGAGTAATCAACAAGCTGGTTCGCAGCCATGGTAAAAAGTTTATGCAGCGTTTCCTCCCGCTGCTCTGATCCGATCTTCACCGCGGTAAAATGCTCATCATCAATTGCCGTATCCTTTCCGCTGATGTTTTTCAACTCATCACGGGCAAACCTCATAATAATAACTTCAAGCTTATCAGTCTGGTAATTTGAGCCGGTATGGTGGCTCACGCTTCCCTCCCGTCCTCCTTCTGACTCACCCTTCTCCCCATATGTCATGAATATATACTTTGCCTGGGTATACTGCGAGATCTGCCGCAGTACGTATTCGCCGTCAATGGTAAGACCGCCTGAACCCACTGAAAAAATCTTCACCCCCAGCTTCCGCGCGTCCCTCACCGCTTCGCGATAGGTGTAATCCTGCCCGTAATCAAGATGCGGTGAAGCATCGGTAATTATAAATGCCATGCGGACACCATTACTGTTCCACTGTATTTTCTGAATAGCATCCTTCAGGGCTGACTGCAGATCTTCGGGATAGTCTCCGCCACCTGACGCCTCGACACCGGCAAGGGCCTCCTGAAATTCACCGAGGTTCTCAGTAAGAGGCACTACCTGCGTCACATATTCATCGAGGCGGTCCTTGTAAAGTACCAGACCGAACCGCACCACAGGACGGGATGGCATGGTGGAAAGATTCAGGTGGATAAGCTCAATTGTACGCTTCAGGCGCTCAATTTCCTCCCCCATACTTCCCGTTGTATCAAATATAAAGACAATATCAAGGGGTATCCTGCCCATAACAGTCCTGCTGCCGCTCATTCTCACAGTAATTTCACGGCGCCCGGTTCTATCGACCCGTATCTTCTTCTGCATCCCTCTGTAGCGTATTGATGCTTCATAGGCATCAATGGAGGGGGAAAACTGTGAAGGATAGAAAGGAAATGAACCGTCTGAATATGTTTTTCCTGAAAACAGCAGGGAGCCGTTTCCATAAATATTCACTTCAGCATTGGGGATCGGCTGCCGGGTACGGTCCTGAATTTTTAAGATTATCCGTTCACTAATATCGATAGGGTAATGCCGTGCCCTATCACCGTATTTTTCAAGGAACTCCACAAAATAATTAAACTGCCTGTTATCATCGGCAAATCCCGCCTTGAGTCCCGAAGTGCCTTTTCTTCGCTTTTCGACATGTTCCTTTGAAAAAGTACCGGATTTACCTGGATCTGCATCGATGCGGTCAGGGGTCTTTTCCTCAATGCTGCCATCATGCTTTCTTTCTTTCGCTAAGTTATTTGTTGCCCCCGAAGCCCCCCTCATTTCTGAAGGGGACGCCTGAGACTCCTCTTCCCTGTCATCTGTGATAACAGAGGCGGTATCCCTATTGTTTTGCCGTTCAACCTGCCCCCCGGCCGAACAGAATATGAGAGTACAGTATACACATGATAATATGAGAAAAAAGTCCTTTATAGTACGTTTCATACTCCCCCCTTTGAATATCCCGGAAAAACATGCACCATCCACTGCTTCGTAGTATATATAGGTGAGAAATGCAATCAATTTTTACACATGTGATCCAGGAGCCTATATCCTTCAGAACTGTTACCCGGAATAAAAAAAATTATCACCTGATCTATATAACCCGGATTATTTTGTTGACGATACGGGAAAATGATAAAATACTGAAGATCAATCGTATATTCAGGCCTTCGAGAGGACGTTATGATAAAATTCACTAAAATGCATGGGATCGGCAATGACTATCTATATATTGATGCTCGCCGGAAAAAAATGAACCATCTCGATAAACTTGCTGTTGCGATGAGTGACCGTCATTTCGGTGTAGGTTCCGACGGCATCATCCTGATATTGAATTCGAATAACGCAGATTTTAAAATGCGGATATTTAACGCTGACGGGAGTGAAGCGGAAATGTGCGGCAACGGGATCCGGTGTTTTGCCAAATATGTGTTCGATCACGGCCTCACAAAAAAGAAAAAAATTACCGTGGAAACACTTGCGGGAGTTAAATACATAAACATATACACGAAACACAATAAAGTCGATAAAGTTACTGTTGATCTGGGGGAACCTATTCTTCTCCGTGAAAGAATCCCGATGGAAGGGGACCCCGGAATGGTCATTGATGAGCCGCTCCAGATTGACGGAGTAAAGTTCAACATAACCGCGGTATCAATGGGGAACCCCCATGCGGTAATATATGTTGAAGATGTTGACTCCTTCCCTGTGGAAAAATACGGTCCCATGATTGAAAATTCACCCATTTTCCCGAAACGAACGAATGTTGAATTTGTTGAAGTTATTAATGAACATGAAGTGAAGCAACGTACATGGGAACGGGGTTCGGGTGAAACCATGGCCTGTGGAACCGGGGCCTCGGCGGTAACGGTTTCAGGGGTGCTGAATAAACGTACTGAACGGAAAACGGTTGTGCATCTTGCGGGGGGAGATCTGGAAATTGAGTGGAATGATTCTGACAACCATGTATATCTTACGGGGCCTGCGGTTGAAGTCTTTGAAGGAAACTGGCAGAATTAACGCTGCTCCCCGTTTTTCCTTTTACCTGTCATGAGTTTTGAAATACCTGTAATCAGGTCATCCAGCTTGAATGGTTTCGGGTAATACACATCAACGACATTTTTATACGCCTTGAGATCATTCAGCATCCATCCTGAAAGGAGTACCGTAAGGGTATCCTCATTTATCTCCTTGATCCGTGCGGAAAGCTCAAGGCCGGTTATACCCTGTACCTGATAATCAGTAATAAGAATATCGTACTGTTTTTCCTTAAACTCCGCAAGAGCATCCTCACCGTTTGCAAACACCGCAACCCTGTTCCCCATCTTGTTAAAGAGTTCATTGAGAATGTCCTGCAGCTCCTTTTCGTCTTCAACGATCATCACATCAAGGTCCCGCACTTTAACGGTATTATCCTCAGCCTCGACCTTGTCCTTGTCTACAATCATCGATGAGGGAATGACAGTCTGGATTGAGTACTCCTCAGCTGATTCCTCTTCGATTATCTTCATATTAATATTTTCCGCGATCCGCCGCAAATCGATTGCGTTATAGAAGCCATCCCTTTTGGCGGCGTCTTCACCCTCCCCGGTCTTTTTTACAGTGACCTTCAGGGCCGGAGCGCCGTTGTCCTTAAATACAATACTCAGCACACCGTCTCTTGTTATTATATTCGCAACACGAAAAATTATCGCCACAAGAAGTTCACGGAGGAGGCGTATATTTGTGTGTACCACAATCCTGGAATAATACTTTTTTTCGATTTTAATAAACCGTCGTTTTTCTTTTTCCTCAACCTTGAACTGTATTTTCGCGAACTCAATGGCGTCTTCAAGGATATTAATGAGATTTTCCTGTTCATTTTCCTGAAGCCGCTCACCTTCACCGATAAAATCCTCAATTCGCCGTACCTGTTTCACGCCCTCCACGGCGGTCTTTTCAATCACCCTGATGCCGTCAAGAACAGCCTCCTTTTCGGTAATCTGAAGCAGCAGCTGTGAACGGCTCATGATAATGTTGATTATATTATTAAATGAATGCAGAAGCCCTTTTGTAATATCACCAATCAACTGAATTCTGCTGAGAAGACTTATCCTGTTTTCAAGCCGTTTTATCTTTGAAATGTCCTCTACTATCAACTCAACAGCAACAACTTCTTTCTGTCTGATAATGGGATAAATCGTGAGGTTCACCCATTTCTCTTCATCGTTTTTTGTTGTAAGCTTTATTTCAGCAATTCTCTTAAACGTAACCCTGCCATGCTGGATGTAAAGGATTGCACGCTTGATTTTCTCAAAACTGTAGTGAGAAACCATTTTATACAATAATTTCTGTTTTTTCTGAATATCCTGCACTCCATATCCGGTGAGGTTTTCCAGAGAAGGGGACGCATAAAGGATTTCACCTTCACGGTTTATCCTGATTATGGGAAATGGAGAAAATTCATATATCGGGAGGTTATTTCCCGCACTCTCTTCAATCATTAATGATGTTGATTTGTCAAATGAAAGGATTCTGTTATCTACAATTTTCAGGAATACGAGGATTGAAGCAACGGATTCACCGCTTTTCATGGGATACAGATAGATTTCCACCGGAAGCCGTTCGCCAGCAGTTGTCCGTAAAACAGCAAAACAATGCTTATCCTGGCCACGAAGGGCCCTCAGGTATGAAACAGCAATTCTGCGCCGGTATTCAGGGAAAAAAGGATGTTCGAGGTCAAGACGGACGGTACTGTTTTCAGATTCTAAAAGTTCTATAAAACTGCTGTTTTTATCAAAAATCTCCCCGTCAGTTCCGACTACACACACCGGAAACGACAACGCATCAAAAACCTTGTAGGGAGAAACTGCGGGAGAGTTTACACCCTCTCCCGCATCATTGTTTTGTTTATTAATCATTGCCGGTATAAATTATTCTCAATAAACTCAGCCATTCCGCACAATTCAACCGGATATTGGTTTGTGCGAAGTATCTGCTGATCCATGAGAACCAGCAGTCATTACACTAGAACAGGGTCCTTAGATTGAAGAAATTTCTCTTTCCTGACTCAATCTTCACCGTACGTTCTACCGTATTGACCACACCGCCTGATCTGTCAATCAAATTAATTGTCAAAACATGTTCCCCCGGAGGCAGGTACATTCGTCCAAGCTGCAGATTCGCAGGGAGCGAATGCCAGCACCGCAGATCCGGCTTGATCTGGGAAATCAAAGCAGCTCCTGTCCCTGCACCTACAACGGTACCAATCAGCCCCGCCCATGGGCCCAGCCGGTCATTCTGCTGAAGCGCTTTTTTTGTAGCAATCCCCGCTACAACTGAAACCGCAACTTTCGTTACAATACCAGCCGCTGCCTGACCGACAATTCGCCTGTAATCCTCTTCGAGATTTTTCACTGCAGTACTTTCAATGTTTTCAAGCATATATGACCTGCCGTATTTCTGGCCATTAACAATGATTTCACAGTGATGCACCCTGCTCCCCCGTTTCTGAAACTTCGGGATCGGATTTTCCGCTTTGTTCAAAGACACCATGATCGCTGAAGCCGCAAGAGCCTGCTGGCCCCGAAGCCCGTTTACGGCTATCCGGATACCGTTTGCCATAGTCTGGTCGGACATCAGGGGCCCCCGTGAAACTTTTACCGCTCCCTGACCGGACTGGAACACAAGAACAAATTCTCCTCCATCCTTCGGTATGCTCCGTAAATGGTTCGTCCGGGCTATTGCCACCCATCGGCGGAAATCCTCAGCGTCATCCATGTCCCTCGCAACCCTTTGAAGGTCGAAGTACACAAGGGGAAGGTTTCCTCTAAGGCTCCGGATCTGTTTGTATTCTATGTACGCAAACTCCCGGTCATGCTCATCTTTATCAGCATCTGCACTGATTTCAAAAGCTATTCCGGTAAGATACTTGGCCATGACATTCTGCTTGTAAGCCCTGCCGCCTGTCTGGACCAGCTCACGAAGCATGTCATTCGTCTTTTTGAAGTCAACCCGTGCCCCGTCACCATCCTTCATCATGAGCCGGTTAAGGCCAAGATACATGTGAACAAGGACCCGTTCGTGATCTTCACCACGGTAGTTTGTTGAACGCTCATTAAGCAGAAGCGCCGCGGCCTGCTGGGTAACACGCACCGGCATCTCCTCTATGAGTTTTGCCGCACCGCTTAACACCGTTGTACTTTTTTCGAATTCACCGCCGGCATGAAGCATCAGCCCCGCTTCCATCATGAAGAGAAGCTGATTTTTGTCAGCAGTATTAACCTGGGGGAGCAGTGTCCGCGCAGCTTCCAGAAACTCCCCTTTGTTGAATCTGTTTTCCGATTCCCTTATCAGTGTATTATAGTCGCTCGCACAGGCGGAAATGAAAAAAACCGCCATCACCGCAAAGGGAATAATAAATCTTCTTTTCATGTAAGACTCCTGAACTGATTATTTACTAGAAAGTAACCCTCGTCGCCCGTGATGCCTTAAGGAATTCCTGCTGCTCCTGCCATACAGTTATTCGTGATTTTGCTTCAAGGAGCTTCAGTGTCACAACGAGGTACTGGATCCGCTCGCTTCCGACGCGCCGTACATTGTCACGGATATCACCGGTAAGCCAGAGATTCGGGGATTTCATGTGGCCCGCAGGAATTGCGCTGTCAGGGTCTATCATTCCCGTCATACCCTTTTCCATTTCCTCCATAGTGTCCCTGTCAAGGGAGCTGTCAAGGAAGCGGATTCTTTTCTTGATCAGGTTTGTAGTAATTTCATTGGTTACCATGCTTGTATCAATGTGTTCAGAAGTTCTGTTTCTGAATTTGCGCACCATAATGTACGTGCCCCTTTTAAATTTCGGGTCGGTTTTAAGAAATTCATACATTGAACCTACCATCTTTGCAACTGTTGTCTTCACTTCACGGGGACCGAATTCCCGTGATCCTTCATCCTGTGAAGCATCGCGATACTGGGTGCCGCCGCCACAGCTGATTGCAAAAAATGCAGCAACAACAAGGAAAACTGATAATTTTTTCATGTTACATCTCTCCTCTTTAATTTTTTTTGGTGAATCGTAACGTGTATGTGTCGCACCTGTCATTTTCATACATTTCCGTTCCCTGTAAATGCTGTTTTCCGGAAATGCATTTCCAAACACCATGTAGTAGTTCATACAGGTATTAGTGAACTGAATTATACTAAAATATAATTATTAATTACATTAATCAAGTGATTTTATGTATCTTCTCCAATCCATTATTACATGGCAATCGGGTGTTTTTTAATATTTTTTTCCCGCCATGTCAATTAAGATACT
>ERZ795048.3012-NODE-3012-length-12933-cov-5.623544_pt1 | contig 12933 bp, 10 predicted proteins | sample MGYA00375132_ERZ795048 | MGnify/ENA primary metagenome ERZ795048 (study PRJEB30177, sample SAMN05720225) | activated sludge metagenome | isolation source: Anaerobic digester | place: Hong Kong | collected 2014-12-17 ...
TCCCCGTCAGACTTAATCGCATGCTGCGGGCACACCTCGATACATTTGCCGCAGTTAATACAGTTGTCATTAACTTCAGCCATCCAGCCAAGAGATTTAAATCTCCCCCTTACATCGCGTGTTGAATTCTTCGTTACATGAAGAGCAGTACAGCAGCATGGACAGCAGAAGCAGAACTCAAGGAACTTCTCCATATGTTCATTCTGTATCCCCCATATATACTGTTCAACCTCAACCCATAAGCTCTGCCCCACAAGGCCCAGTTCTGCCGCCCTGTCGATCTTAGCCTCAGCCTCTGAAGCGGAAATCGTGTGAGCTACTCCGTTCTTCACAAGTCCTTTTGCACCTTCACCGAGGAATATACATCCGAAATCAACGGGATAGTCTTTGCATCCTTTATTTGTACGGCATATACATGAGTCAAATGATGCAAGGTATGAAGCTTCGCGCACTGATTTCTTCATCATATCAATGGGTAATACCGTGCCCTGTCCCTTTTCTGTAAGGTCCACGTTGAGATTGACGACAACTCCCTGTGTGAATCTCTTTTTGTATGGGCTGAACATCATTACGCCTTTGTAAATACTCCCGATGACAGGATACCTTGTAAGTCTGGCGCCGCTAATTATAACCTTAAATACTTTGGAGTATGTTTTCCATGTAGATGGCCGTACTATTATTAATCTTTTTAATGCGTTTTCAATACCAAGACCGTTACCTTTAGGTTTAAATTTTGTGCCGGGATTGAATTTTTCATTATTAATATTCATTATATAACCTGCCGTATTAAACTTCAGCACGGCATTGAATCCGGAGTTCATGCCGTGCTTTAAGTATTTATTTTTTTACATTCCCCTCTGTATCGACACGCCCTTCGGAACATGCCTTGATTATCTCCATCTGCTTTGTTGTCATGAAGATTGATGGCACACCAAGGAAGAGCTTCACATATCCCCTTGTAATAAAGTTATCTGGAGAAAAGTAGTTGTGGCACCGCTGTATAAGTTTTGTCTTCCCGCCGGGAAGCTCAACAAGGACAAAGTTCCATGTCCATGCAAATTCTCCGAATGGAATTGCATTAAGAGCAAAAGCATCAGTCTTATTGACCGGAGGCCTTCTTGAGTCAGAGAGCATTGTGAAATATTTATCCTTCACAACTTCCATAACTTCTGAACCGATACCCCACTGGTGGTAGTTCATCCATTCACCTGCTTTAAATTCCTGCCATTCAGGTTTTATGACGTAGGTATTACGGATATCAAAAGTGAATACTCTCTCAAGAAGTTCGAAGCTGTAGAAGCCCCCCTCTTTCTGCCCCATTTGTGCAAGCCATGGCCAGACTTTTGCCGGCGGTGCATCAATGATGATCTCTTTTGTGAAGACAAGTATCTGATCATCCTTCGCAAGGAGGTTGTCGCCAGGCAACGGCATGTTTTCTGTTTCCTGTGATGCCATATAGTGCATCCCGTAGTTGATGAGTGAATTAAGTACAACAAGTCCGATAACCGCACATGCAGCCAGAACTATTAGTGTAATTTTATGTTTTCGTTTCATATCTTATTATCTCCTTATTATTATTTAACAGATTTCAGTATCTGGTTAGCTGCATATATGCCGGAAATCGCAGCGGGTTCCATTCCGAGACCGTTGTGGTCACCTGCCATCCAGAGATTCGGGGCCAGATCCTGATCCAGAACTATATTCGGGTTTGTAAAGAGAGCTTTAGGCCAGAATACTTTCTCCACAACTTCATAATGGCCGAAGTATTTCCCCATATCGATTTCTTTCTCTGTAAAAACCTCATACTGACCGTCACTGCGCCTGCGTGTGAATATGATCGGTATTGTATCGCCGAAGATATGGACAATATGTTTTCTGTATCGTTCCTTCATCTCACCGCGGATTAAATAGGCGTAGAGTATTGATGCATTGCGTATTCTGGGGAGCTTCACAACCGGGCTTACTATTTTAGCTGTTACGTCAGCGGGTGTAGCGAGTACCACATTCTTTGCATCGTATGTATTCCCTGATGCTGTATCCACTGCATATGTCCCGTCTGAATTTTTTCGCACAGAAGTAACGGTGTCGAACTGGACATTGCCGGTTCCGCTATTCAGTCTTGCTGTCATAGCATCTTCGTCAAACCTGAAAATTTTAAGTTCACTGACAAGTCCCTGTACGCAGTTAAGATAATCAAGTGCAGAAAGGGTATTTATCTTTGAACCTGTACAGCCATGAGCGAATAATGAAACCAGATCGTCAGCTATACCCTGGATTTTTATTTTTTTAATAAACTGGTCAGCTGTCATGTAGAAGAGTTCCTCCATGAAGGGATTCTTCTTCAGGGCATCTTTTACCGGCATGTTCTCACAGTCTTTCTTGAATTTTGTGTATTTAGGAATAAACTTCATGCGCATAAAGAGAAAAAATTTTAAAAGCTGGTATCCATGACTCAAAGTTCTTTTGCTCAGGGCAGAGAACTGTGTTTTTTCGTCAGGATGGCAGCAGGCTGCAGTAAGTGACGGAATAACTTTTCCATCGTCTTTGAGTATTTTTTTCATGTGAGTATAAGTACCGAAAAAGAACACAGCACCGAAATTAGTGTTGAGGTCTTTACGGTCCATGATCCTGCCCCCCATGCGGTCAGTAATTAACGTATACGGCCTGTTTGCTTCCTGCAGTTTGATTGCACAATACATGCCGGCTGCTCCTCCGCCGATAATAATTGTTTCATGATTATTCTTCATTTTTTTACTCCAAAAATTTTGTTCTTTGCACCTGCGTTCTCATAAAAGCGTCCGCATAGACTGAATAACTTGCTTGACGGCAGTTGTGTCAATTGGCAAAATATTGAGAGATTTTTATGATACAGTTATTAAAAATTTGTATTATTATTTATAAAGAACTATTGCATACATTTAATGAAACAGATCTGCGGAATATGTAACAAATGATAACAATTGAAGAGATAAATACCGAGAAGGAGAGGGACCTCCGGATAAAGAGATCCCGCGGCCTTATATATGATGCCCTTGTAAGGCTACTTGAAGATATGGAATATAAAGATATAACCATTAAGGACATTACAGGAGAAGCAGCGGTTTCACGTCCCACATTCTACAGGCTTTACCAGAATAAAGATGAGATTCTACTTAAATACCTGGATGAAATTTTTGAGGAGTTCTTTTCAAGCATTCTCGATAATCTCCGGAAGGAGAGAAATCATGATGTTTTAGGGAGAGGACTGTTCAATAAGTGGAAGGACAACAGGGATTTCTTTGTTGCCCTGAAAAAAGCGGATTTACTGTTTAAAGTAATGGAACGCTTTGTAGATTATTCAGCCCTTTTTCAGGAGCAGATTAAACGTAAAGATAGCAAAAAGAATACTCACTTCCACAGGTACCTGGCAAACTGCTGCGGCGGCGGAATTTTTATGATGTTTTACAGCTGGTTTCAGGATGACCTGAATCCGGGAGCAAGCGATATAGGTGAAGTGCTCGGCAGATTCTATAAGTATATATTTGAAGAAACAAAGTATTATGATGAGAGATAGTGTCAGCTTACCTTGAAATGTCTAATCTGTTGAACAAGCTCTCATGTCCGGTTTTCAATCTCCTCACCTGATGAAGCTGTCTCTTCCACAAGGGCGCTGTTCTGCTGAGTGTTCTTTTCCAGTTCTGATATAGCTGCTGTTATCTGCTCAAGCCCAACCTTCTGTTCTGATGTTGACATAGTTATCTCGCTTGCCATCTGTGAAATTTTAGAAGTATCATTGAAAACTTCTGCTGCTGTAGAGTATTGCAGTTCAACAGAAGCTTTTATCCGGTTAATAACAGTTTCGGTTTGAGATATATGCTCCACAATTTTATCAAGTGATTCACCGGTGCTGCTGATAATTCTTTTGCCTGAATTCACTTCTTTCAGTGCATCGTTCACGATTACTGTTATCTGTTTTGCACTTATCGCTGTCTGATCGGCAAGTTTGGATATCTCTTCAGCAACAACAGCAAAACCTCTGCCGTATGTACCGGCCCTTGCAGCTTCAATAGAGGCATTCAGTGCAAGAAGATTTACCTGATCAGAGATGTCGCTGATTGCAGAGATTGTATCAGTGATTTTTTTTGTACTGCTGTAAATGCTGTCCATACTTTTAATCGCATCCTGCATATACGATTTACCGGTGTCTGCCTGATTGGTAAGCAGCCCTGATGTCCTGGATGCCGATTCTGTGTGTTGTATAACAGTATCGTTTTCAGTTTTCAGTTTTCCGGTAAGAGTTAAAGTCTTTTTTACAAGATCATCCTGACGGGATGCGTTGTTATTGATTAATTCAACCGATGCTGATATCTCTTCGATTGATGCTGTTATCTCTTCAAGTGATGATGCCTGTTCTGTGGTCCGGGCGGAGAGGTCAATGTTTCCTTTTGCTATCTGCTCAACATTTGATAGGAGCGTCACAGAAGATGAACCTATTTTTCTTATAGTATTTTCCACGGATTCAATAAAGTCATTGAATCTGCTTGATAGTTCTCCTGTCTCATCCCTTGTAATTATATCAAGCCTTTTTGTAAGATCACCTTCACCTTCAGAAATATCGCGCAGCCGGTTCACTGTATTCTTTATCGGGATAATTATCTGTTTTGATAGTGCAAAAGTGTTTATTGTAAAAGATATTAAACAGAATATGGAGAGAATAGCGATTCTAACAAGTTCAGTTTTTATGCCGTCACCGGAAGTACCTGACAGCCCTGCTGCATTGATAACCTCAAGTGAAAAAAGTAGTATAATTCCCAATACTGAAAAGATCATGTTGAAAAAAATTTTAAACTTCAGAGAGAGAAACTTCGTTTCATCCGACAGAGGTATATCTATTGTCCAGCGTTCAAGCAGTGCAATGGCATTAGCAAAGAATGGTATTACTATAATAATCAGCATCTGGGTAGCAACCAGTTCTGTTATAATAATTTTCATCAACGGGAATCCCTGCCTGTACCAGAGAGTTATATAACCGGATACCGTCCCCAGCAGGGCAAATCCGGTTCCAGCTGCAATGTAGAAAAGCGGTATGAAGCGAATTCTCATCTGAATATTATTCAGATCGCCTGAAACAGGATTTTGTATGAATGAATTTATTTTATCAAGATTTTTCTTTAGTATGTTGCATAGAAATCCCAGATAAAAGAATGCAAAAGTCCAGGGCGCGGGATTAAGTATCATCTCAATAGTTTCATCAAATGTGTAAATATTCAAGAAACCTGAAGTTATAAATAACATCAATGCCCCGCATACCAGGCTGAAAAGCAGATTAAAAATTATCCTGTTTCTGTAATAATGCATAGAGCACACTCCCGTGAATTGATGCCACCTTAAAAATTTCTGAAAGAATTAGTTTTAAAACTGTTCAGGCTTCTGCAGTGTCAATATAAATTAAATGTTAAAAAAAACAAAAATGACAAACCTGTCGGATCTGTAACTTAAAAATTCAAATAATGCTCAATGGATGAATAACGGTATTTAAGTAACAGATTTTTTTTAAATGTAATATAAAACTCCTGCCTTATATTTGCTGTTGACTCAACATGTTATGCGGTGTGTAGAAATGAAATCAGGCGCGCCTTAAACTAAAAAGCACTTGGAGTATTTTATGATGAAAAGATTTTATCAGTCTTTTTCTGCCGGAGCTTTGCTCTTTTGCAGTAGTATCTCTTTTGCAACCAGTATTGATGTTATTACGGACCAGAGTGCGAAATTCTGGTTAAACAGCGCAAGATATGCGTCAACTGAAGGCTCAGCGGATGTAGCTTATTATAACCCAGCAGGAACAGCTTTTATGCAGAAGGGTTTATACTTTGATCTCAGCACACAGACTCTGATCGTCCCGTATGATCAGAAAGTCAGCACAGCAGGTTTCAGCGATTCATATTCACAGGACACACCAGTTCTTTCTATTCCGAATTTCTATCTTGTTGACAATCTCGGTAAACAGGGAATAGGGAATTTTGCACTGTTCTGCAATGCAGGTGTAATTGGAGGAGGTGGAAGCCTTGAATGGGACGGAACAGCCGGGACAGCTGCTACAGGTGTTACACTCGCCAGTAATCTTTCAACCACCCTTTCAAAATCTGATATTGATTTTAACGCAAGTGCAGGGATGTACCAGGTTGGTGCAGGTGCAGCATATTCGTTCAATGATATGGTAAGTTTAAGCGCAGGAGCACGTTATGTAATAGCCAGAAAGGAGATTGGAATGGAAGGCCGGTATTCATTCGCCAATGGTGCGACGCTTGATCTCGATTATGAAACTGAACTTTCCGCTGAAGGTTACTGTTTTATTTTCGGTGTTGATGTTAAACCGATTAGTGATCTTAACATCGGTGTAAAATATGAAACTGAGACTGCTTTAAGATACGAATATGACCATAAGAAGAACAGCGCCACAGACAGTATCGGAGATGCCCTGGCCTCAGCAGTAAGAACACAGAACGGCCTTGCAGACAGAACAAAGACAGATGCAAACTTCCCTGCAATATTTACCGTGGGCGCTGAGTATAATGTGACAAATGATCTCCTTGTAAGCGCAAGTTCAGTATTTTATTTTATGAGTAAAGCCGACATGGATGGAGTGGAGGATTACTACGGTACAGGATATGATTTCTCATTAGGTACAACCTATAAGGCCATGGAAGATCTTAAAATTGGCTGTTCTGTCAACTATACTGTGACCGGAGCAAAAGAGAGCTATTATGAGGCTGATACACAGATCGTCACAGCAAGCGCTAACCCTCCGCTTGATTTCGTTTTTATAAGCGGTGGTGCAACTTATAATGTGACTCCGGCCATTGATGTTACAGGATCTCTTGCGTGGATACATTATCTCCCTGAAGATGTTACGACAGCAGCAGGATTTAATGTAAAATATGAGAAAGAGGCTTATGTAATTGCTCTGGAAGCAGGATATAAGATCTGATACAGTAATTAAACATTTTGTGCAAAAGCAAGGCTGACCTTGTTTCAGGTCAGCTTTGCTTAATTGTGTAAATATCCTAACTGACTATACAGATCTGAACTGCCCCCGCTGAGATTATTAGATATAGATGATTTCAGCAGTGTTTTAATAAAAGACGGCAGTGAAGAGTGTATTACATGCTGCTGTTTATGAATTCTATTTTCTGCAACATCCAGAAAAACCTCTCGGGTTCATGAAAAGGAATTGTCCTGTGTAAGTATTTCGTAGCATATAAATTATGGAAATCATAAACTATGCGCGAAGTAATTATTAATAAATTGTCCGGGCTTTATACAAGGAAAAGTTTTTTAAAACTGTCTGCGGCAACAATTTTTACAACTTCATGTTATTCAAATGATCTTTTTAAATATAGTATTCATGAAGTTAAAGGTGATTATAGCGGAGAAAATATTAATATTGCAAATGCAGCATTAATTGAAAGTATGTATAATAATCCTAATTCAGATTTTTCTTTTGCAGTTATAGCTGATTCGCACTCATATTATGATGAACTTAGAGATGCAATAAAAATTATCTCCATGAAAAAAGACGTATGCTTTGTTCTTCATCTGGGAGATTTTGCTGATTGTGGATTACTTTTTGAATATGAGCAGACGATTAAAATATTAGAAAAATTACCAGTCCCTTATGTTACAGTTATCGGTAATCACGATACACTTGGAAACGGATTAAAAATATTCAATGACATATTTGGTGTAACAAACTTTAGTTTTCAATGCAATGGAGTTTTTTTTATAATAGCTAATAACAATAATTGGGAAAGTGATATAGTCAGCCTGGATGAAGGGATTAGCCTACTTGAAAATCGTCAAAAAGACCGTTATAAAGTAATTGTCACTCATATACCTGTACTAAACGGCAGCCGCTTCAGCGAGCGCTTGTGTGATGAATATTCAGAAATGTGTATTAGCCATAATATCAATTTATCACTACATGGGCACAAACATAAACATAACTACGTAGATAATTTTACTGAAAAAACATCTATGGTGGTAGCCGATGCTATTCTAAATAGAGTTTTTTATCTCTTCCATGTTAATTCTTCAGGTATTGAATTTGAAATGGTTAAATTCTAATGAGTAAAGTAAAAAAATTTATTTTCCTGATTTTGATTATTGCATATCCGCTATCTTATTTACACTCTACAGAAAATTATTTAATTCCGGATAGTTTTGTCAGCCAGTTCGCCGGTTATATCGGATTTCTTTCTGTAGGTGTGGGATATGAAATTAATGATACAGTTCAAACTGAATTCCTTTATGGATTTGTACCCTCTTCATTAGCAGGAATTGATATACATCTGGTTACAGCCAGGGCAATAATTTCTCCTGTTATAATAACAATACTTCCAGGGTATTATTTTTATCCTTTATCATTCGATTTTTTTATAAACTATGCAATTGGTGAGCAATACCATGTTAAGTGGCCTGAAAAATATCCGGAAAGATACTACAGACCTAATGCTATTTTTACCGGAGAATCATTAGGTCTTCGATTAAAAAAAGAGTATAGCGGAGAGATTATTAAAGGATTTGAGTTTTTCATCGATTTAGTAACAATGACAGTTTTTTTATATGATTATATTCAAAATGAGGATATTGAGTCTATGGATATAGTAAGCTTAGGTTTTGGAACAAGATTATATTTTTAATTAAATCTCCAGTTGCATCTCTGGCAGTGAGGATAGTTTGATTTATTTGATCTATAATAGTTTAATATATCCTTGCGATATTTTTTAGCTTTATCTCCATTCCATACTTTTTCAATGCTGTCATAACGCAGATCTCCATATTCATAAAAAGGGTAATCTATACAGTATATAGCCTTACCGGGCATAACTATATGCATACCGGTAAAAGGTACCTGGCATATGTTTTTTTTCATCAGCCTTGTGGAGAAGTAATATTTTGATATATCTTGTGTTGTTTTATAATTACCTAAAATGGAAACGGGTACTTTTGCACGTTTTGAAATTATTTTTTTTATACTTTTCTCTATAATTTCCGGAATAATATTATTGTATTTGGGATCACAAAAATATTTCCAGGGTGCATCTTCAATACCAAATTGCTGCTTTATATAAAGATGAGAACTCTCTGAAGTTTCAGGAGTTGTAAAATTCAGAAATTGAATATTGAACCAGTCAATTTTTTTATCACATGCAATTTTGTAAACCTCTTCAATTTGATCGAAGTTTTCACTGCTTATAACCATTGATATCAGAATCATTAAATTTTTTTTATTCAGTTCATTGCGGTAATACTGGACATTATCAATCCCTTCCATAATTGAATCAAAGAGTTTATTGTTACCTCTTAATCTATTATGAATTTCCCGTGGTCCATCAAGCGAAATTGAAAGATAATTCAGATCTGATTCTGCAATTTTTTGGGCTATTCTTTTATCTTTAAGAAGCATTCCGTTTGTATTAAGCTTAACAACAAAATTTTTTTTCCTCATGTATTGTATTCGATCAATTAAAGATAATCCCAATAGAAGAGGTTCTCCTCCAGTGAATTTAAAAAAAGGCTTAATATTCCAATTGGCAGTTTCATCAATAATTTTTTTTAGTGTATCCAATTGTATTGATGATGCTTTTAGATTTCTACGATCAACTCGCCCTCCCTCTTTACCCTGGGCACAGAATTTGCAAGTTAAAAAACACTGCTCCGTGACTCTGACAACGATACTTCTCGGCAAGGAGGGCTTTCTGTATAAATATATTCGCCATAAATATTTAACGCGTAATTCTTCTGCCCTTAATTGCAAAAGTTTTAAGGTAAACTGTCTGAACTGTATTGCTGCCTTAAGTTTTAATAATGTATTATTTATTGTACCTATCAAATATATCATAATCAACCTCAACCTATAAACTTGAACTTTTGATTTGAAGAAGTATTAAAACTGCATTATTCACACTTGCTATATAGATGGGCCGGATAGAATGCAGGCAATTGTTTTTAATTAACTTTCGGGGTTTAGGTTTAAATACCGGGTTTTTATGTGCAAAACTTAAGAGTTAAATAGTTAAAGTTTTTTATAATCGAGAAGATTATATTATTGATAGGATCTGTTCTTTATATCTTTCAAAGATCTTTTTTGAATAATCAAAGTATACTAATCATTTACATTTTAAAATAAACCTCACGGGTTAATGAAATATCATTGTCTCTATCCCTCTTTTTTCTTTTCTTGTTAACGTAAATGTTAAATCAGATGGTTAAATATTTTAATTAAACCTGATGATTATACGGAGGAGGTATATATGACAAGCAGAGAAAGAATACTTGATGCAGCCATACCGGTCTTTGCAAGGAAAGGAAGATACGGTGCTCGCATGGAGGATATAGCAGCACTGGCTCATATCAATAAAGCAATGATATATTATATTTTTCACAGCAAGGATGAACTTTATCTCGAAGTGCTTAAGACAGTTTTTAATAAAGCATCTTTTTCAATTTCTGATGTAGTTGATGGAGAGGAAATTAATAGAAATGAATACATCAGGGTTCTTGAGAATTTTATATCCGCACAGATAACTTTCTTCAGTGATAACCAGTACTATACAAAGATAATGGTCGATGCAATGAGTAGCGGTGCTGAGGAGATACCGGTTGCTATAAAGTATTTTAAGAGTAATCATGGTGACAAAACCCCGACAGCCGGACTGAGAAAAGTCATAGAAAGAGGGAAGGCCGAAAAGTTTATCCGCAATATTAATACTGATCATCTGATGATCAACATTATAGGTATGGTTATAATACACTTTTTTTCACAATCAATCACAGACTCTCTTGATATTGAAGTTAAGGATGAAAGGGTTTTTCTTGAACAGAGAAGAAAGAGCATCATTGATCTTGTTCTTAACAGCATCTTTTTTAATAAACCAGCTGAGTCAAAGCGGAAAAGTAAAAAATCATAAAGAGGAAATATGAAAAAACTTATAAGCTATCTCCTTGACCAGAAACTTCTGATCAATCTTGTTGTAGCAATAATAATTCTGGCAGGCATAACCACTTTCTCCGGAATCAACAGGGAGTCAGTCCCTGACATAAAATTCGATATGGTTACCATTACAACAGTATATCCCGGCGCGTCACCTTCTGATGCCGAGGAGCTTATCTCTATCCCCATAGAGAAAAAACTTCGCAGCATAAGCAATCTTGACAAGGTGCGTGCGTACAACGTCGAAAATGTTTCTCTTATTGTTGTTTTTATCGAGGATAAAGCATCGGATAAGAAAAAGGTCGTTCAGGATATCAAGGATGCAGTGGAGCAGGTATCAAATCTTCCATCAGCAGCGCAGAAACCACTCGTGGCTGAGGTTACTTTTGACAATACAGAACTTGTAAGCGTGGCATTTACAGGAAAAGATGACAATGTGCCGTATTCAAAACTCAGGGAGTTTGCGAACAAATCGGAAAATTTTTTCTATGATATTGATGGAATTGCGGAAGTGGATAAGCTAGGGTACTATGACAGAGAGTATCTTGCTGAGGTTGATCCTAATGCGCTTGAGAAATACAGGATCGGGATGAACTCAATAGTCAGCGCTTTGAAGATGAGGAATATCGACTTCCCGGGTGGAGCTCTCAGAATAGGGAAAAAAGAGTTTGTACTCAGGACAAAGGGACAATTTAAAAATGCTGAAGAAATACGAAATACTGTAATCAGGGGTAATGATACAGGATACGCATTACGCATTGGTGATATCGCAAAGATTACAGATACATACGAAGAGGCAGATGTTCATCAGAGGTTTAACGGTAAACAGGCTGTTATTTTCAAACTCTGGAAAAAAAGGAGTGCTGATGAAATTGAACTTTCTGACAGGATGAAGAAGATAGTTGCAGGATATTCTCTATCCGGTTATGAGGATGTTGATATATCTTTCTTTAATGATCAGAGCGAGAGGACCAGCAGCAGGATAGCTTCAGTGGTACATGAGGCGGCTTTAGGTTTTGTTGTGCTGGGATTATTCATGTTTCTCCTTCTTGGACGCCGGATGTCAATGCTTGTTCTTGCCGGTATACCGGTAACATTTATGGTCACTTTCACGGCCATGTGGTACATGGGGATAACGATTAATATAGTAAGTCTTTTTGGTATGATCATGGTTCTGGGGATGATGGTGGATTTCAGTATAGTTATTGCTGAAAACAGCCACAGGTATATGGAACACGGTATGAAGAGGAGAGAAGCTGTTGAAACAGGTGTCTCGGAAGTCTTTATGTCTGTTACTGTCACACTGATATGTATTGTCGCTGCATTCATGCCTCTTCTCCTTGTATCGGGGATGATCGGAAAATTTGTTAAAGCCATACCTACAGTGATCATTATTACGCTAATTGCGTCATGGATAATAGCTATGTTTATCCTTCCGATGTTTCTGAATATGTTCCTCAGCGAATCTCATAAGAAAGGGAAGGATAAAAGGGATGAGACACTGCCACAGAAGTTATTGTCAAAATTTTTCGGCAATAAAATAGACAGGTCACTTAAAAAGATTCAGAAAGAAGATGAAAATATTGATGAGGGTCTTTTCGGGCAGGTACAGAATTTGTATAAAAAAATGGTAACTGCTGCGCTGAAACACAGGTATGTAACCATAGGGATATTGCTGGTACTATTTGTTGTTTCACTCTCTCTCGTACCCAAGATCGGTTTCAAGTTTGTTACAGGGGGCGGTGAGGAACAGATCCGGATCAGTGTTAAACTTCCATTTGAAATCAACCTTGAATCAAATCTTTACGAGATGAAGAAGTTCGAAAAGCTTATTCTTGAATCAGTTCCCGCGAAAGAGTTTAAGGCTCTTCACCTCTATGTTGGTGAGGAGTATACTGAAATTATTGACCCAAAGATCGGAAGAGCGTCGTGTAGGGAAAGAGTGTTTCGTACCGTGTAGA
>ERZ795048.3013-NODE-3013-length-12933-cov-5.255707_pt1 | contig 12933 bp, 11 predicted proteins | sample MGYA00375132_ERZ795048 | MGnify/ENA primary metagenome ERZ795048 (study PRJEB30177, sample SAMN05720225) | activated sludge metagenome | isolation source: Anaerobic digester | place: Hong Kong | collected 2014-12-17 ...
CGTCATCTCCGGCGGCGGTGGCATTCTCGTTCTCGAAGAACTCGAACATGCCAAAGCGCGCGGGGCAAAAATCTATGGCGAAATCACCGGCTATGGCGCAACATCCGACGGCGCCGACATGGTCGCGCCGAGCGGGGAAGGGGCGGTGCGCTGCATGCGCCAGGCGCTGTCCACCATCAAAACGCCAGTGACCTATATCAATACGCACGGCACCTCGACGCCTGTGGGTGATATCACCGAAATCAATGCGATCAAAGAAGTTTTCGAACCGCTCGATCAAGCCATGCCGCATATCAGCGCCACAAAATCGATGACCGGCCACTCTCTGGGCGGTACCGGCGTACAGGAAGCAGTCTATTCGCTACTGATGATGAAACATAATTTCGTTGCCCCGTCCATCAACATCGAAAATCTTGACGAAGGCGCCGCCGGACTCCCCATCGCCCGCGCGCGCGTCGATAACGTCCAGCACGAAACAATAATTTCCAACAGCTTTGGCTTCGGCGGCACCAACTGCACCCTCGCCATCAGTAAGTACAAAGGGTAGGGCGCAATGCATTCAGAATTCATGAAAGGCAAAAAAGGGCTCATCATGGGCGTGGCCAATGATCACTCCATCGCCTGGGGCATGGCCAAGGCCTTGCACGAAGCGGGCGCGGAAATGGCTTTTACCTATCAAGGCGAAGCCTTTGGCAAGCGCGTGAAACCACTCGCTGAAAGCATTGGTTCCGATATCCTGATCGATTGCGACGTAACTAGTGAGGATAACCTCGATGAAGTTTTTTCCACACTTGCGGATAAATGGGGCAGGCTCGACTTTCTTGTCCACGCCATCGCCTATTCTGATAAGAATGAGCTGCAGGGCCGCTATGTGGATACCTCGCTGGATAACTTTCTGAAAACCATGCATATCTCCTGCTATTCTTTCACCTCTGTCATGCGCCGGGCCAGGGATTTGATGAGCGATGGCGGCAGCGCAGTGACACTCACCTATTACGGTGCGGAAAAAGTCATGCCGAATTATAACGTTATGGGCGTGGCCAAAGCCGCGTTGGAAGCCTCAACCCGCTATCTGGCGGCCGATCTCGGCCCTGAAAACATCCGCGTCAATGCGATCAGCGCCGGGCCGATGCGCACATTGGCGGGCGCTGTCATTGGCGGCTCCCGCAAAACCTTCAAATATTGCAACGCCGCAGCGCCCTTGCGAAGACCCGTAGAACTCGATGAACTGGGAGGAACCGCCCTGTATTTGCTCTCAGACCTGTCGAGCGCTGTCACCGGTGAAACCCACTATGTTGATTGCGGCTTCAACGCCATGGGCATGGCCCCGCACGATCAGTTGGATCAACTTTAACGTCATTGCGAGGAGCAAAGCGACGAAGCAATCTACTCTATTGTGAAAATGGATTGCTTCGCTGTGCTCACAATGGCAAAAAAGCCTAATGCACGCTAAAAAGCCCGTCCTGCAGGACATCAGGCGCGTCGGAGAAAAAACCGTCCACGCCCCAGCTTTGCAGGAATCGCGCCCGGTCCGTGTCGTTGATCGTATAGGCTAGCACCGGCTTTTCCAATTCCATTGCCATATCAACTTGTTCACGGGTGCAGGTGTTACCGTTCAAATGTACGGTCGAAACCTGCAAATATTCGGCCAGCTCCCGCCAGTTTTCCGGCCACGCCTCAGGCAACAAAAACCCGCGATACCAGTCCGCAGCCATATCCAGCGCAGTTTCCATGCTCACATGCTGGAATGACGAAATCAACAACCTATCATGGTCATCCCAAATGCCGGAAAGGACATCGAGCGCCACTTCCGCCGTTTCTTTTTCACGCCCGGGGCAGGGCTTGATCTCTAAATTCAGTCCCAAATCCCGTTCAATCAACGCATCGACAGCCTCTTCCAGAGTCGGCACGCTCACACCAAAAAAACCATCGGAAAACCAGCTTCCAGCATCCAGTTCCTTAACTTCCTGCAGGGTCAAATCACGGATATTCCCGCTGCTATCCGTCGTGCGTTCCAGCGTTTCATCATGGAAGATAATCGGCACCTGATCCTTGGTCAGCTTCACATCCAGCTCAACCCATTCCACGCCCATATCCGCCGCCGTATGAATGCCTTCAATCGTGTTTTCCGGCGCATAGGCCGCGCACCCGCGGTGACCAATAATTTTTGGGAGTTTTAGGGGCATAGATCCTCATCATTGTCATTGCGAGGAAGGCCGAAGCCCTGACGCGGCAATCCAACTCCTGTAGATGGATTGCTTCGCTCCGCTCGCAGGTGACGTGTCCTCAGTGATTAAGCGGCATCTTCTTTCTCGATTTTCTCGCCAGTCTCCTGATCAACGCGTTTCATGGAAAGCTTGATCTTGCCGCGATCATCAATGCCCATGAGCAGAACCTTGACCTCGTCACCTTCATTCACTACATCGGTGGTGTTAGCGGTGCGGGCATCCTGCAATTCAGAGATATGAACCAGACCATCCTTCGCGCCCATAAAGTTTACAAAGGCCCCGAAATCAACGGTTTTTACGACTTTGCCGGTATAGACTTCGCCCACTTCCGGCTCGTCCGTTAGGTCTTTGATCCACTTCACAGCCGCATCAATGGATTCCTGATTAGCAGCAGCAACTTTGATCGTGCCGTCATCTTCCACATCCATTTTAACGCCCGTGGTTTCAGTGATTTCACGAATGACCTTACCGCCTGTGCCGATCACATCGCGGATTTTATCAACTGGGATTTTCAGCGATACAATCTGCGGTGCATGCTCGTTCAGCTCGGCGCGTGCTTCGGCCAACGCTTTCGCCATTTCACCCAGAATATGGATACGGCCATCTTTCGCCTGCGCCAGGGCAATCGTCATGATTTCCTCGGTGATAGACGTAATCTTGATGTCCATCTGCAAAGCGGTAATCCCGTTCTCGGTTCCAGCGACTTTGAAGTCCATATCACCTAAGTGATCTTCATCACCAAGGATGTCAGACAGAACTGCAAACTCATCGCCTTCTTTAATCAATCCCATCGCAATCCCCGCGACAGGAGCCTTCAACGGTATGCCCGCATCCATAAGTGCTAAAGACGTTCCGCAAACAGTTGCCATAGAGGACGAACCATTACTTTCAGTAATCTCGGATACGCTGCGCATCGTGTAAGGAAAATCCTCAGCAGACGGAAGCAGGGGATGTATAGCGCGCCATGCCAGTTTCCCATGACCGATTTCACGTCGGCCTGGAGGCCCCATACGGCCGGCCTCACCAACGGAATATGGCGGGAAGTTATAATGCAGCAAGAAACGCTCGCGATATTCACCTTCCAACGTGTCCATGATTTGCTCGTCCTGACCGGTTCCAAGAGTGGAAACAACCAAAGCTTGCGTTTCTCCGCGCGTAAACAGAGCAGAGCCGTGCGTACGCGGCAAAACGCCAACTTCCGCAACAATCGGGCGCACAGCCTTTGTGTCGCGCTCATCAATACGCTTGCCTGTTTTTAGGATCGAGCCGCGCACAACATCGGCTTCCAGAGATTTGAACTTGGCGGTGATGATTTTGTCATTAATGCCGTTTTCCTCATCCGTAAAGGCTTCAATCGCCGCATTGCGGACTTCGCCAACAGCCGTTTGGCGCTCAAGCTTGTCGGTAATGCCATAGGCTTTTTCAACATCCGCCGCAAACTTGGCTTTAATATCGGCTTCCAACTTCTTGATCGCTTCCGGTGTTTCCTCGATATCCCACGGATCTTTCGCGGCCATTTCCGCCAGCTCAATAATACCGCTAATCACAGACTGATAAGCCTTATGACCGGCGCTCACCGCGCCAAGCATCACCTCTTCGGAAAGCTCCTGCGCTTCGGATTCAACCATCAACACGCCTTCACCCGTACCGGCAACAACCAAATCCAGATCCGTCTCGCCAACCTCAGGCATCGGCGGGTTGATCAGATATTCACCGTCTTTATAACAAACGCGCGCACCGCCAATCGGTCCCATAAACGGAATGCCCGAGAGTGTAAGTGCGGCAGAGCACCCCACCATGGCAATCATGTCTGGATCGTTTTCCAGATCGTGAGAAATCACCGTCGCCACAACCTGCACCTCGTTGAGGAAGCCTTTAGGGAACAGCGGACGAATCGGACGGTCGATTAAGCGTGATGTTAGCGTTTCTTTTTCGCTAGGGCGCGCCTCACGTTTGAAAAAGCCGCCCGGAATTTTACCGGCGGCATATGTTTTTTCCTGATAGTGAACGGAAAGCGGGAAGAAGTCCTGCCCTTCTTTTACGCTTTTGGCTGCCGTTACGCAGCATAAAACGGATGTTTCGCCAATGGTGGCAAGTACGCTGCCATCGGCTTGACGGGCGATTTTTCCTGTTTCCAGAGTGAGTATTTTTCCTGCAAAATCAATTTCTTTGCGATAGACTTTAAACATGTATTTTACCTTTCATATAACCGCAAACGCATCTCCGGCGTTACGGTTTCATTGATGTTTAAAATTTTGGGAATTTGTGGGGTGGACTGTAAAATGCAAACGTTTGCACTTAACGGTCAACCTCACGCTTCCCCCTTTTCAATTGCGCGTGAGAGTGGCATGATCCGCTCTGAAAGTCAAAGATAAAAGGCAAGCCGTGTTTATATTAGAGGTGTTTCTTTCGATCATTATACTGATTTTGGCAATACCTTTGGCAGCCTTTTTACTTTTTATATTGAATCCTGAATTATGGATTTTTGATTTTATTTACCCCCAAAGAAAGTCAATAAAAATGTCCAATACACTCGTCCTTCTCCGCCATGGCCAATCACAATGGAACCTTGAAAACAAATTCACCGGATTTCACGATGTAGATTTGTCCGGCAAAGGCATCGAAGAAGCCCGCCAGGCCGGCGAACAGATCAAGCAGGCCGGCATTACCTTCGATCAGGTGTTTACCAGCACGCTGACCCGCGCCAACCGCACAGCCAAGCTGGCCTTGGAAGCAGCCGGGCAGAGCGATTTAATCGACACCATGACTTTTCATGATGATCTGCGCGAACGTGATTACGGCGATCTCACCGGGCTAAATAAGGACGAAACCCGCGCCAAATACGGCGATGAACAGGTCCATATCTGGCGTCGTTCATATGACACGCGTCCGCCGGGCGGCGAATGTCTGCAAGATGTGGTCGAAAACCGTGTTCGCCCGTACTATGAGGCCAATATCAAGCCGCTGCTCGATGACGGAAAAAACATCCTTATTGCCGCCCATGGTAATTCTTTGCGCGCCATGCTGATCATTCTCGGCGTCGAAACGCCCGATAGCATCAACAATGCCGAAATTCCAACCGGCCAGCCTTTGGTTTTCGAACTGGATAACGGCGAGATCAAAGCCCGTTATTTTCTCAGTGAAAAAGAGGTGGCTTAAAGTTTACCAGCGGCAATTGAAATGCTCGAATGAAGGGCCTTTCGCGCCCAAAGCTTTTTGAATAACGCGCGCAGGTTCGAATCGATTATTATAGTGAATCCTGCGGTTAAGTTCGCGCACATCCGCATAATCTGAAGGCTTTCGTGAAGCCATAGTCGCGTTTACCGGCGCAAGATAAATCTCAAGATCGGATAAAAATTTCTTAGCGTCCCAAACACTTTTGATCTCGTCCAGTGGGCTGTAGAATGTGATGTTTTCATCCATCTCCTGGCCATATTTATCAAGCCACCCTTGCGCTTGCACTACCACATCCCGTTCGCAGTCATCTTTAGGTTCATCATTTCCATGAATCCAGGATTGTATAGTCGGCTGAACGGGAATTGGTCCAAAAATAAGCGGCCCGCCATTTGGTTGTCTAGGGGTGCTGCATCCATCCAAAAACGTTAGAGTAGAATACAGGGCAAAAACTTTAACTAAAGGTGGTGTATTCATGATACCCTCCAAATTTGCCATAACGTACACCTACCGCCTTACAGAATGCAAGAAAAAAGCGCTTTCCGCACGAAAAGCGCTCTTTCAAATCTATATATCCGTGTTTTAGCGACGGATACCCAGGCGTTTAATCAAATCCTGATACCGCGCTTCGTTCTTACCTTTCAGGTAATCCAACAACTTACGGCGCTTGGCGACCATGGCCAGCAGACCGTGGCGGCTGTGGAAGTCTTTTTTGTGCTGCTGCATATGTTCAGACAGCTCGTTAATACGGGTAGTCAGAATAGCAACCTGAACTTCAGGTGAGCCTGTGTCACCTTTTTTCGTGGCATATTCTTCAATGGTTTTTGCTTTTTTCTCGGCAATATTGGCACTAATCGACATCGTCTTCTCCTTCGTTAAATGTTGAAAACGCGAACCGGCTGTATATTGGGTCCCTGACGCTCAACCATAGCAATCGGACGTTCTTGAAACATCGCAATCGCTATATGGTCGTTTTCCAGCCCGATTTGTTTCAATCGTTCAAAATCAGGTCTGGCGACAAAGGACACAGACTGTCCGTTACGAAACTTCGCCATTTCGCCCTCTTTAATGGCCAGAGCCGGGATGTCGTCCAGCACGGTCTCAAGAGGAAGCAAAGCTTCGCGCGCTTTATCCCCCATTTCTTCTAACTTTTCAAGGGAAATCGCATTTTTCTCGCTAAAAGGGCCGACTTTCAAGCGCCGCAGTGCCGAAACATAGCCGTACGTGCCCAGCTTTTCAGCCATATCACGCGCCAGCGAGCGTACATAGGTGCCTTTTCCGCATGTCATCACGAAATCGGCGTCATCCGCTCGCGCATCAAGCAACTCAAGGCTCTCAATAAAGACCTTACGGGGCTTGAGCTCAACGTCTTCCCCGCCCCTCGCCAGATCATAGGCCCGCTGCCCGTCAATCTTTATGGCAGAAAACCGCGGCGGAATTTGCTCAATTTCACCCATAAATTCACAGAGCAAAGCCTCAATATCCGCAGGGGCAGGGCGCACATCTGAAGTTGCTATCGTTTCACCTTCTGAGTCATCCGTGTCGCGCTGTTCCCCCCATGTGATGGTAAATTCATAGATTTTTAGACGGTCCTGCGCAAAAGGAATGGTCTTGGTAGCCTCACCCAGCGCAATCGGCAAAATCCCGGTAGCCGACGGGTCGAGCGTTCCGGCATGCCCGGCCTTTTGCGCATTGAGAATTCGCCTCACCTTGGCCATCGCTTGCGTGGAAGTCAACCCCAGGGGCTTGTCGAGATTGACCCACCCGTCAATCTTATCGCCTTTTTTCCGCCGCCCCATGATTTATTCCTCGGGAAGATGCACGCCGCGCAGCAGATCATCAATGCGCTGTGCTTCATCAAAGCTTTCGTCTCTAACAAAACGTATCTTGGGCGTGAATTTCATATTTTGCTGTCGTCCAATTTCTTTTTGAAAAACATGAGCTTCTTCATTTAGGGCGGGCAGAATAATATCCATATCTGCACCACCTAAAGACATCACATAGGCTTTTGCGTTCTTCAAATCCGGCGTTACTCGCACTTCGGTCACGCTTACCCGCCCCGCATCCAGCAAGGCCTCATGATGAAAATGTCCGCGGCTCATCGTCTCGGCAATAATATGGCGCAACTGTTCTCCAACGCGTAATTGCCGTTGCGACGGCCCTTTATGTGTGTGATGCGAACTCATAGCTATATTGACCGACTATTGAACCGTACGGGCTTCTTCAATGATTTCAAAGCATTCGATAACATCGCCCGCCTTGATGTCGTCGTAATTTTCGAACGCCATCCCGCATTCAGTGCCTTCTTTAACCTCTTTGACCTCGTCCTTAAAGCGCTGGAGGGTTTTTAGCTTGCCTTCATGGATCACCACATCATCGCGCAGCAGACGGACGCCCGCCCCGCGCTTAACGATGCCCATATCCACCATACATCCAGCCACTTTTCCGACCTTGGTGACATTAAACACCTGCAGGATTGTGGCATTGCCGATGTATTCTTCGCGTTGTGACGGTGACAGCATACCTGACAGGATCGCCTTGGCATCGTCGATCACATCGTAAATCACATTGTAATAGCGAATATCCACGCCCTCGCGCTGAGCTAGATCCCGCGCCTGCACATTGGCCCGCACGTTAAAGCCGATAATCATTCCGCCAGATGCCCGCGCCAGCTTCACATCGCTCTCGGTAATCCCGCCAACGCCGGTATGCAGCGCCTGCACCTCAATATCGTCGTTCTCTGCAACCATTTTATCGAAGGACCCCAAAATCGCTTCGACAGAGCCATGCACATCCCCCTTAACAATGACGGGCAGGGCGGTTTTTTCACCAGCTTCACGTGCAGCTAGTAGATCATCAATCGTTGTACGCCCTTTGACAGCGGCAACAGCTTGCATCTCACGGCGCTTGCGCTGGCGATACTCGCTGATTTCACGTGCTTTACCTTCATCAGGCGTTACACTTACCAGATCACCGGAATCAGGCACACCATTCAGACCGAGAACCTCAACCGGCTGTCCCGGAATGGCCTCGTCAACATTTTTACCCTGATCATTGATCAACGCCCGCACTTTGCCAAATTCTGCACCCGCAACAAAGACATCGCCAATATGCAGTGTTCCGTTTTGCACAAGCACAGTCACAACTGGTCCACGGCCTTTTTCCAGCTTGGATTCTATAACTACACCCTGTGCTTCGCGATTCGGGTTGGCTTTAAGTTCCAGCACTTCAGCTTGCAGCAAGATCGCTTCTTCCAGCTTATCCAGATTGGTTTTCTGCTTGGCAGAGACCTCTACACATTGCACATCCCCGCTCAGGTCTTCGACAACCACTTCATGCTGCAACAATTCGGTCTTCACCTTCATCGGATCAGCCGCAGGCAGGTCAATTTTATTCACCGCAATAATAATCGGCACCTTCGCCGCCTTGGCATGGTTAATTGCTTCAATTGTTTGCGGCATCACGCTGTCTTCGGCAGAAACTACAATCACGCAAATATCCGTAACATTGGCGCCGCGTGCGCGCATTTCTGTAAAAGCCGCGTGTCCAGGTGTATCAAGGAATGTAATCTTTTCACCAGACTCCATATGGACCTGATAAGCACCAATATGCTGGGTAATCCCGCCAGCCTCACCGGAAACAACATTGGTTTGACGCATTGCATCCAGCAGCGAGGTCTTTCCATGGTCGACATGGCCCATAATGGTCACAACCGGTGGTCGCGTTTTAAGATTTTCCGGCTTGTCCTCAACACCGCTTAGGCCTTCTTCAACATCAGCCTCGGTTACGCGCTTGATTGTATGGCCGAACTCACCAATAACCAACTCGGCCGTGTCCGCATCAATACTCTGTGTTACAGTTGCCATCACGCCGAGTTTCATAAGTGTTTTGACAACCTCTCCCGTTGGTTCCGTCATTCTGTTAGCGAGTTCGCCCACAGTAATAACTTCAGGCACAACCACTTCACGAAAAACCTTCTGTGCAGGCTCCTTCGGCCCCTTCGCCGCCATGCGGGCTTTTTCACGCGCCCGGCGCTGCGCAGCCATCGACATCCCGCGGTCACGGTCAAAGTCACGATTTAAGGCCTGAGTTACAGTCAGGCGGCCTCCGCGTCTATCTTCAGCAGTTTTGGACGGAGCTTTAGGCGCAGCCTTTTTAAGTTTGTCGCGATAATTTTCCGATGTAGAATCCTCACCAAATTTCGCTCTTCGTGCCGTGCTTGGGTCATCGGGGTTGAGAGGGATCGTCGGAGCATTAGCTTGAGCATCTGCGGCTTTTTTGGATTCTTCAGCTTCTATGCGCTCAAGCTCTTCCAGCTCTTTTTCACGCGCTGATTTTTCGGCCTGCTCTTTATTGGCAGCTTCTTCTTTCTTCTTGTCTTCAATTGTAGTGCGTCGTTTCGGTAAAGAGCTTTTCGTCTTGCCACCATCGGCCAGCGCCTTCTCAAGCGCTTTCGCCCGCGCCTCACGTTCTGCGTCTGAAAGATGAGCATCACTTTGCGGGGTATTGTCCTGCGGTGCAGAGGTTGGTGCCGTCGTTCTTTTACGGCGTACTTCAACGGCAACGGTTCCTGGTGCGATACCTGGTCTTGGGGTCGGCGCACCGCCCTTTAGGCTCAAAGTTCCGCCAAGGCTCAAGGTTTTCTTTCCGCCTTCTTTCTTTTGGTCATCACTGTCTTTGTTTTTCGTTTCGCTCATAATCTCTTCAAGGTCTTTCTTGTATATTTTGAGTGTCGCGCACACAGGGTTATACACCACTGAGCCAGCGGTGCAAAATTTTTGTTTAAGTTTAAATGATTAGATGGAAATGCGAAGGAAACAGATTCCGGCTCAGCGTTCGTTAAAACGCTGGTCCGGTTGATAAAATATAAGACTGTGTATATGCGGTTCAAAATGTTTCTGTCTCCCATACATCGCTTTAAGCCGCATTCTCAGCGGCGGCAGCAGATTCCGCTTCTGCCGCGACCTTGTCTTCCGCCTCAAACCAGTGCGCACGCGCAGCCATAATCACGGCGTTGGCATCCTTGACGGTGATTTGACCTTCACCCAAAGTTTCAGCCAGTTCATCTGCCGCCAAATCAGCCAGATCATCCAGTGTCTTAACACCTGTTTTGCCTAGCATGATAATCTGCGCCGGAGTTAAGCCCTCCGCGTGCATCAAATCATCGGCAATTCCCAGCTCAACCTGCTTTTCAGACAGCTCTTTCTGCTTGGCGTCCAGCCATGTCGCCGCCCGGTTTTGCAGCTCAGTAGAAATTTCTTCTTCAAAACCCTCAATCTGGTTTAGTTCGTCAATCGGCGTTTCAACAATTTCTTCGACTTTGGTAAAGCCTTCGGCCACCAACAGATGTGCAATCACATCATCAACGTCCAAAGCCTCCATGAATAGAGAAGAGCGCGTTTTGAATTCTTCAGCGCGGCGCTCGGATTCCTCGGCTTCAGTCAGAATATCAATATCCCAGCCAACCAAAATGGAAGCCAGGCGTACATTCTGTCCACGTCGTCCAATCGCCAATGACAGTTGCTCGTCAGGCACAACCACTTCCATACGCTTGGTTTCTTCATCCAGAACAACCTTGGTCACTTCCGCAGGTTGTAAAGCATTTACCACAAAGCCGGCAATATCTTCAGACCACGGTACAATGTCGATTTTTTCACCGCCGAGCTCATTCACAACAGCCTGTACGCGGCTCCCGCGCATCCCGACGCAAGCGCCAACAGGGTCGATAGAACCTTCTTTGGAAACCACAGCGATTTTCGCACGACTCCCCGGATCGCGGGCGACAGATTTAATCTCGATAATTCCGTCGTAGATTTCCGGCACTTCCTGCATAAACAGCTTGGCCATAAATTCAGGGTGCGTACGGGAAAGGAAAATCTGGGGTCCGCGCATTTCCTCGCGTACTTCATAAATAATGGCACGTACACGATCGCCATTTTTCAAATGCTCGCGCGGCAAGCCTTCATCACGGCGTAGAACCGCTTCGGCGCGCCCCTGAATATCTACAGTAGCATTGCCGTACTCAACACGCTTCACAACGCCGTTAATAACTTCACCAACGCGGTCTTTAAATTCGCTGTATTGGCGTGAACGCTCAGCTTCACGCACTTTTTGCATGATCACCTGCTTGGCGGTCTGCGCGGCAATCCTGCCAAAGTCCAGCGGTGGCAACTCATCAATCAGGAATTCCCCAATTTTGGCATCCGGTTTAATCCGCTGTGCTTGAGAAAGCGGCATCTGCGCCATCTCATTTTCGATTTCGGCCGTCTCTTCAACCACCTCGCGATAACGCTTCAGCGCGATATTCCCGGTCTTGCGGTTGATCTCCGCACGAATGTCATGATCATGACCGTATTTCGAACGCCCGGCTTTCTGGATTGCTTCTTCCATCGCCGTGACGACGATCTCGCGATCAATGTTTTTCTCTCTTGCGACGTTATCCGCAACTTGTAGCAATTCCATTTTTCTTTCTCCTTATAGATTTGCTGTTTTTTGTATTAATTCATCACTCATGACCAATTTAGCCTTGGTCAAATTCGAGAAAGGGATCTCGGCCTTGCCCTGATCGGTGTCAATCAATACACTCTCGCCGTTTAATCCCTGCAAAACCCCGCGAAAGCGCTTTTGCCCGTTTTCCGCCGGGACGCAGCTTTCAATTTTCGCTTCAAACCCTTTATAGGTTTCAAAATCTTCAATCCGCACCAGCGGGCGGTCGATGCCCGGGCTACTGACTTCGAGACGATACGCCCCTTTAATCGGGTCTTCAACGTCAAACACGGCGGATAAAGCTCGGCTGATCACGGCCGCATCATCCACGCCCAGATTGCGCGTCGCCGGATCTTCGGCCAGAATCTGCACGTTCTGGCTGCCGCCTTCACCAACCACCTTAATCAGCACAAGCGCAAAGCCGAGATCTTCAATCACGGGCCGTGCATATTCGCTCAAGCGCTGTTCCAAAGGTGTTAACTTCATCACTATCCTCACCGTCATTGCGAGGAAGCCCGAAGGGCTGACGCGGCAATCCAGAATTTTGGCTTTGTGGCTCTGGATTGCTTCGCTGCGCTCGCAATGACGCATTAAATTCAAAAAACCCAACAAAAAAGGCGGGCCTCTTGATGAGCCCACCTATATCAAATGATCAGGTTGTTGAAGCATGTATACGTATGTTTTAGAGCATAGGCAAGATATTTTTGCGTTAGACACCCATTAATATGTCCCAGAACGAAAAATGATAAGCCCGTTCAATCAGATACGTTTTAGATATATGGTGTTTCTTTCCATTCGCCGTGAAATCGATAATCACGTTCTCGATCATATCGTGAGGAAGATTTGAATCATTATAAACTTGCTCATAATAGCATATTTGGTTTGCCCCGATTATACAGGATTTAAATTCCTTGAGATTGTTTTTCAGTGGTGGAATTAAACGCCCTTCCGGAGTTCTGTGCTCCAGAGTAATATTCTCAACAGATGAAATTTTGGATTGATAGGTATTGAAGATAACCTTTGAAAGGCGGGTATTTTTTAAGGC